>ERZ773090.528-NODE-528-length-19008-cov-2.50029_pt1 | contig 19008 bp, 11 predicted proteins | sample MGYA00580579_ERZ773090 | MGnify/ENA primary metagenome ERZ773090 (study PRJEB29015, sample SAMEA2738014) | human oral metagenome | biome: human oral; feature: human-associated habitat; material: dental | place: China | collected 2132 ... | reverse complement strand
AATATAAACACCGTAAAACCCGTCTTTGATCGTTACGGCTTTGCCATTTTCCGGATCAGTACCCAGCTCGCGGAGCGGAGGCTTCGCGGCACCCCGTGTACGGCGTCCGTATTTGGACTGCGCAAACAGCTCTTTCGCCTTATCAATATCAACTGTAAAAATATCATCCTCGCTGGCAAGGGAGCGGGTATCCGTTTTCCCGCCCGGAAGGGTTTTCGACAGATACGGGCCATACCGCCCATTATTCGCCAGGACTTCAACTTCTTTGGCCTTACCGGATCCGGGATCTGTTTCTTCAACAGTACCAACGACCCGCGGAAGCCGAAGCAGTTTCAGGGCGTCATCCAGAGTGACCGACTCAGGGGACATTGTCTTAAACAGCGACGCCATTTTAGGCTTATCTTCGCCTTCGACAACCAGCGCCGCATAAGGCCCGAAGCGCCCGGAACGGACTTCGACCGTCCCTCCCGTTTCAGGGTCTGTGCCAAGCTCACGCGGTCCGGAGGAACCGCTGCTGATAAGGTCATGCCCTGCTTCTACGGTCAGTTCATCGGGAGCCATGGTATCGGGCAAAGACGCCCGCTTCGGCTTGCCTTCCGCATCAGCATCCTTCGTATCTTCGAGATATGGGCCATACCTCCCGACACGTACCTGGAGCCCGTCCCCAATCACAATAGTATTGATCTCCCGGGCATCAATATCACCCAGCTGTGCTACCTGTTTCTGCAAGCCTTCACTGGCTTCCCGGGAATTCCTGGCTGATCCGGATCCGCTGCCGAAATAGAAATCAGCCAGCCATTCCTTACCGGACTGCCCTCCCTGTGCAATAGCGTCCAGCCCGTTTTCCATGTGTGCAGTGAACTCATAATCAACGTACTGCGGGAAATTCTGTTCGAGCAGCTTTGTTACGGCAAAAGCCAGCCATGAGGGGATCAGCGCCCGCCCCCTCTCATACACATAACCGCGGTCAATAATTGTAGAAATAATGCTTGCATACGTGGAAGGGCGTCCGATCTCTTTCGCCTCAAGGGTCTTCACCAGCGATGCTTCTGTGTATCGCGCCGGCGGCTGCGTTTCGTGGCCGGAAGGCTCCGCATCCAGGGCATGGAGGATATCACCCGTATCCATAATGGGCAGTACTTCATTATCATCAGAACGGCTTTCTGAAGAAGCAGAAGCCTCCTGGGCGGATTTCCCGGCGCTGTTCCCAGCCCCTGTTTTATGTCCGCCATCGCCATAAGCCCTCAGAAACCCAAGGAAGTCAATGACTGTGCCTGAAGCCTGGAAGACAGCCTCCCCATCCAGCCCTGCAGCAGCACTCAGCTTCACTGTGGCAGTTGACCCCGTGGCATCAGCCATCTGTGAAGCAAGGGTACGCTGCCAGATAAGGCGGTACAGCTTCAGCTGATCGGCAGGCACTTTCCCCTCAAGTGACTCAGGCTTGCGGAAATGTGCCCCTGACGGGCGGATGGCCTCGTGCGCCTCCTGGGCACCGGCGGAAGTCGTAGCATACTGTTTAGGCTTTTCCGACAGGTATTTGTCCCCCCATTTTTCACTGACCTGCTGCCGGGCGGCACGGATGGCTTCACCCGATAACGTGACGGAATCCGTACGCATATATGTGATATATCCATTTTCATACAGCCCCTGTGCAGCCCGCATAGTGCTGCGCGATGACATCCCGAGGCGGTTGCCTGCAGCCTGCTGCAGTGTTGACGTGGTAAATGGCGGTACAGGGCGGCGGCGGTACGGCTTTGACTCCATAGATATAACTGTAAAATCCTGCCCCTGCACAGCATCAGCAATGCGCTGCGCATCAGCCTCGCTTAATACCATGGCATTATCCTTCGCCATTGCCTGCGAAGGCTTCCCATCACTGCCGAAATCTTTTGACCCGGCAATACGCCGCCCGCCCAATGACACCAGGCGCGTATTGAACGACGTATCAACGGCATTGTCGCCGGGCACTGCATTCCCCTCAGAATCCCTGCCGACACCGTTGCCTACAGCCACTGTAGCGATAACATCCCAGTACGGTGTCCGGACAAACGCCATACGCTCACGTTCACGCTCAACTATCAGCCGCGTAGCCACAGACTGCACGCGTCCCGCAGAAAGCCCCGTTTTGACCTTGCGCCACAGCACAGGCGACAATTCATAGCCGTACAGGCGGTCAAGCACCCTTCTGGTTTCCTGGGCATCAACCATATTCAGATCAACATCACGGGTTTTTTCCAGTGAGTCTTCAATGGCACTTTTTGTGATCTCATGGAAAACCATACGCTTAACAGGTACTTTCGGCTTCAGGGTCTGTACCAGATGCCAGGCAATCGCCTCCCCCTCACGGTCCTCATCAGTTGCCAGATATAATTCATCAGCATCTTTCAGGGCTTTGCGCAGCTGGGTGACTGTCTTCTTCTTATCCTGGCCGACAACATAGTACGGCAGGAACCCGTCATCAACATCTACACCAAACTTGCCGTATTTTTCCTTATCTGCTGCAGGGACTTCAGACGGCTGCGCAAGGTCCCGGATGTGCCCTACCGATGCCATAACCGTATAGCCATCGCCGAGATACCCGCCGATTTTGCGCGCTTTTGTCGGCGACTCCACAATCACAAGCTTGTTCCCTGCCATCCAGACCCCTTTCACGGCACTGTAACACCACACTTACTGAAAAGTACTATAACACATATATCGACAAGAACGGCGTGACAGGTACCGGGGTACCCCGCAAACCGGCATACAATCCGGCTGCCTCGGTTCGCTTGGCTTTATCTTATTCCTATAGCCTTATCTGTACCATGGCGAAGACGGTGGAGCCGGAGGCGCGCCTACCATCCCCGCACGGGACAGCGGGGAAGCTGTCGCCTGACGCAGTGCGGACAGGACACCGAAAGATATCAGCGCACATCCGCAGATCGCAAAAATAGCCGTAATATTTATCTGTGCAGTAAAGCCGACCGGCTGGAAAAGGATATAATCCCACAGCTGCCATACCATGTATGCTGCGTAGGCAAGCATCATGGCCCCCGCCGTGACCATAACCGTTGCACATATCTGGATACTGGCAGATGCCGTCCGCCTGCCGGGCATGTCCATGCCGGTACCGCGCGTAAAAGCGAGGGTAAGCAATGCCAGCCCGGTTACAAGGAATACCGCCATAATAACGTCAGTCGGGCGATGCCATTTATCTGCGATAACGCTGAAGCCCACAAGAAGGACGAATACTGTAGCGAGGAGTGATGACAGCGCGCGCAGTACCCGGGGGACGGATATCACGAATATCACCGCAGCGGCAGCCGCCAGCGCCGTATGCCCGGATGGTGCGGAATTCGCCGGATTGCTGATGGAAGCATCGATAACCGGCCGGGGAAGGATAATCTTAAGCCCGCGCGACAGTGCATAAACCAGGCCGCCGAACACGGCTATCTGCACGAGAAGGAACCATCTTTTCCGGATAAGGGCAATCAGTACTGCAAGCGCGATAATACCTGCACATACGTAAACAACAAGATGGGAATTAGCAAATATGCGGTTAAGCAGTGAGGCGTGGATATACGTTTCGGGGAACCTGTGCCACACCCAGTCATCAAATTTCTGGCCGCGGTAGGTGCACACCCCTGCAAGCCATGTACCGGCTGCCAGGGCAAGGAACAGAAGCCCCAAAATTGCTGACCATACTATTGCCGAGGTCCGCGGATGCGTCAGCAGGCGTTCTTCAGCCCTCTGCGTCGGCCCTATTATGCTGTCAAAGCCTTTCTGCCCGCCAGGCTGGGACGGATCTGCTGCGGATGACGGTACTGCAGCCGGTGTGACCGCAGGGAACTGGGCCGTCTGCACATCCCGCACAGCCGGCATCATCTGCGTAGGCTGTACAGGGGATTCCTCAGAAGCCTGGGCCTGGCCGGATACAGGCGTTGCATCCGTCCCGCCGGCTTGAGGCATAGGCCTTGTCTGCCCTGCATCAAACTGCGCAGTACTGATCTGCCCTGCGCCAGGCTGGCCGGCGCCTGACTGCCCTGCAGCATCATGCCCTGAGTCCGGGGTACGGGGCTGCCCGCTTCCGTTTTCTGGCCTGTCAATCATTGGATTGTTATTTACCATTCACTGTATCCTTACCGTCCGTATTATCCAGCCGAAGCAGAACCGCATTACCGGGAAACCCGCAATACTGCATATAAAACCATCATAGCTTATGCAACCCATCATAGTAAAAACTCCTACGCACCCGCCAGAGGCCACTTACCCTTGCTGCATTCCTGCCCTGGGGGGATTGGGTGGCATAGCGCCGCGTAGGAGCATTGACAATTATACACGGGCAGGGGAAAAACACCTCAGTGCCGCATCCCGCAGTCCCGGGGCGTATTATCCCCGCGGATATTTCATGAACCCGGTATCCCTGAGATACTGTTTGCCTGCCGTAATATCGTACTGGATAAGCCGGTAGTCCGAAAGGAGCTGGCGGGTAGCCTTATCCGCCCGAGTGATGTCTATCTGCTCGCCGTTGGAATCCAGATACAGCGCATCCCCCTCGGGTATGCGCTTCCACCCCTGGATAGTGTTGACAACCGGCGGTTCCATAGCGGGGACAGCTGTATGCAGGCGTGTCAGGAAAGCAAGGTACGGGCTCACCCTGGCGTTCATCTGCGCAGCAGCCTCAGCCATGAGGAAATTCGGAGACGTGTATGCAGCTTCTGTTTCCGGCAGCTTATTATTCTGACGGGAAGCTTTATTCGACCAGATGAAATAATCCGTCTCATGGAGCGCTATAGTGTTCTTTTTGCTTTTTGCGGCATTGGGGTATATCCCCGGCAGATGATCGCCGTAGAAGATAACTGTGATCGGCTTATCCATCGCGTCAAGTCTGGCAAGGAATTCCTTCGTAGCAGTATCCGTATAGCTCATCCCTTTGGCATATGTCTGGATGCTGTTCAGCCTGTTATTGCTGAGCTTGGTGCCATCAGTCGTATGCACCTTGAACTGGTTATTGTTATACCATTTGTTATATGGCATATGGTTCTGCATGCTCGCGAGCTGGATGAACTGCGGCTTTGCGTCTGCAGAACCGTTGATTTTCTCCAGTGCAGCCTTGTACAGCTCCGAGTCGGCAACATACCTGGACTTATCGATTTTCTTCTTATATTTCAGGTACTGCGGACCATTAAGGGTATAGAACTGGGAAAACCCGAACTTTGCATAGTTTGATCTGCGCGAATACATTGCGGAGCTGTAGGGGTGGAAAGCATAACTCTGTGAACTTTCCCAGTCCTGGTTGAATGTGGGGGTCCATAATGCTTTGGGGACGAGCTGCTGATACGGCGAAGTCAGCGATGGGCTGAAATTGGCCATCGACAGCCCGGTCAGGACCATATATTCAATATTCGCAGTACCTCCGCCATATCCGGAAGACAGCATCAGCCCTGATGTCGTATCCTTCTTAAGGGAGCGGATATACGGCATAGGGTCCTCGTTCAAAGATATCCCCGGTGCCCGGGTAGGATCGGAGAACGATTCCGACAGCAGCGTGATCACCGTGGACTTGTTAAGGTCCTGGGTACGTTCAGAATTGATCTCCCGAGCAGCTTTTGAGTACCGCTCGGCTATCGCCTTCATCGTTTCCTTAGAATACCCCTCAGGCTCAGTCATAATTTTTGGATTGATATTCCTGGCAAAAGCTACTACGGTACCATTCTTTTTGCAATCGGTCAGATTATCCCAGAGGGAAGGTTTGTCAGACAGCGCCAGCAAAGCTTTATTCGCCCATGAATCGGTTGTAGACATTGCAGAAATGAAAGCAGCTTCAAAACCAAGCGGAAGGATAATAAGCAATATGCGGAAAATTATCCCCAGGCTCCTGTTCCTGGGCACGATGAGCGAACGGCGGTCCCACCGCGTAAGGAGCACACCGAGGATAATAGCGATCACGATAGTCAGGACAGCCCTGACGATAATAGATCCCGACCCTGGGGGGATGAACGACGCAATATCCCCGGCAGTACCGCCGGAAACGAAGCTCAGGTCCGCAGGAGTGATAGCTTCATTGCGCACAAGGACTTTGAACCTGTCTACCGTTGCGATAAGGACGACAAGCGAAACATATAAGCTCATTGCCACCCAGAAGCGGTTGATAAGGAAGCACAGGGCGAAGCTGATAATCGACAGGAGGAGGAAATTATTAAGGAACTGGAATTTCCCGCTGGCGAACATCTGGGTGAAGAACCTCCAGATATTGGAAAACTTGCTCTCTGCAACAGTCTGCATTTTAAGGACAGCATATATGTTGATAACGATAAAAGCAAGGATATAAAACGCTACCCAGTCATTTTTCCTGCGCCTGAATACATGCCGCGCCGCATCTGCTGCACGCTGTTTCACAGATATCCCTTTTACCTCAGACCCATTGGAACTCATTACTTCACCTATCCCGACACATTGTACGCACCGCCGTTTCCCATGCGGCTGCCGGCCGCAGCTTTGAGCAGCCCTTTATGCGGCTGAATAACTGTAGCATAACCTTAGTAACATAAACGATGCAAAAACCGCCTTCCCGCATCAGGAAACCCTTAAGCAGGAAAGCGGCCCTTATCCACAGCCCCAGCTGTTATTACGCTTTATGCGTGCCACACATCCTTGCCTGCCCTGCCTGCCGCAGAAACATCATCAGCGAGCTGCTGGGCATCAGCCTCTACATCGCCGCTGATAAAAGATTCAACAAGCTGACGTGCCTCGTTATCCTCATGCTGGACTGCAGGGGACTTCATGAAGTACGAGCTCGGGGCAAGGATCGGTCCGGCAAGGCCGCGGTCAAGCGCGATCTTGCAGGAACGCAGGGCATCAATGACTACGCCCGCTGAATTAGGGGAATCCCACACCTCAAGCTTGTATTCAAGGCTCAGGGGGACATCGCCGAATGTCGTCCCTTCGAGGCGGACAAAAGCAAACTTGCGGTCATCCAGCCACGCCACATAATCAGACGGCCCGATATGCACGTTATGGGGATCCATCTCATGCGGGACGATCGAGGTTACTGCACGGGTCTTGGACACTTTCTATGATTCCAGGCGGCTGCGCTGGAGCATATTCATAAAATCCATATTGCCGCCGACATTAAGCTGGTACGTGCGGTCAAGGCGGACGCCACGGTCTTCAAACAGGCGGGCCATAACACGATGGGTAATAGTTGCCCCGACCTGGCTTTTGATATCATCGCCGACGATCGGCACCCCGGCATCACGGAATTTCTGAGCCCACTCAGGGTCAGAAGCAATGAAAACAGGCAGACAGTTCACAAAACCGCAGTGGGCATCCATAGCACACTGGGCATAGTACTTATCTGCTTCTTCGGAGCCGACAGGAAGATAGCTGATAAGGATATCAACCTTGCGATCGCGCAGAACCTGGGTCACGTCTACCGGTTCTTCAGGTGATTCGCTGATCATCTGGCGGTAGTACTCGCCCAGGCCGTCAAGCGTTTTGCCGCGCTGGACAGCCACACCCATATCCGGGACGTCTGAGAACTTGTAAGTATTATTCTCAGAAGCAAAGATCGCCTCGCTCAGATCCTTGCCCACTTTGTCAGCGTCTACATCGAATGCAGCAACAAACTCAATATCGCGGATACGGTAACCGCCAAAATTCGGATGCATGATCCCAGGGATCTTATCCTCATCTTTTGCATCCCTGTAATATTCAACACCCTGCACAAGTGATGAAGCACAATTGCCCACACCAGCAATCGCAACGCGAATACTCATCAAAAACTCCTTAGAAATTCTGCCATCAAATGACACGCACCCATCAGGATACCTCACTGTCTAAACCGGAGAAGGGAACCGGATATTCCTGTGTCCCTCCATCAATGGCAGCCCCGCAGGCTGCGCAGCCTTCTGCACTCTGCCCGGCATATCCTGACCTGTATATATATGTATGTACGCTTCCCCGCCCATCTTTGCCCATCCCCGGCCGGGTACTGCCGGGACTGCCGTCTTCCTGATCTTTTAAGGGCGATGCTGTACTATTATGGTATAGCATAAAGGGTATAGACCAGTGAAGGGAAACAGGCCATACACATATACAGACAGCAGCCAGCAATGGAGGCACAGCAGACATGCAGCTGCCAGACCCCGGAGACAGGCGGCACAGCAGTGTCCGGCACGCTGACACAGCCCGTTCAACACTATAATAATAAGTAATCCAAGGCTTCAGTGTTTCGACCAGTTTATAGAGAAACAGACGGAGGAAATATGGCAGAAAAAAGCCCGCGCAACCCTCAGAACAATACACGGGGTAACAGTGCACACAGTCCGCGCAGCACAAGGGGGGCACGGAGCATGCACAGCAGCGGTTCGTACAGCTTCCGCAACTCTTATACCGGTATGCCGCGCAGCACAAGGAAGCCTCCAGCGGGGAAAAACGGTACATCATCTGCACGGCGGCTGAAGAAAAACGGCAAACCGAAAATGAGGCTCTGGAAGAAATTCCTCATTGCTATAGCCCTTATCTTCGCAACAGGTGCAGCCGTCCTGGGCATTGCTTACGCAGCTACTGAGGTACCCAGCCCGGAAGCTGTCGCGCTCGCACAGAAAACTACTGTGTATTATAGCGACGGCACCACGCCGATTGGCAGTTTCTCAGGGCAGAACCGCGAAATAATCAGCTGTAAAGCACTGCCAGATTATGTAAAAAACGCTGTAGTCGCATCGGAAAACCGTTCTTTCTGGAGCGACCCGGGGATAGATCTAAAAGGTATCGCAAGGGCTTTGTTCCACAATGTAACGAGCGGGTCACGCCAGGGCGGGTCCACTATTACACAGCAGTATGCCGAGCGGTACTATCTGGGCGAAACCAAATCATATTTCGGGAAAGTGAAGGAAGCGCTTCTCGCCTTGAAAATCGCACAGACCCAGGATAAGAATACTGTACTGTGCAATTACATGAATACCATCTACTTTGGGCGGGGCGCATACGGCATACAGGCCGCAGCAAAAGCTTATTTCAACAAAGATGCCAAAGACCTCAGCCTCGATGAAGCTGCACTGATAGCAGGTATAATCCCTGCGCCTTCTGCATGGGACCCCGCAGTATCACCGGAATCTGCCGCTAAACGTTTCCGGCGCGTAATACGTATTATGAAAGAAGACCGCTATATTACAGCAGAGCAGGCGGCACAGGCATCAGCAGTCCCCAAGACTGCCGCACACACTCCAAGCAACGATTTCCAGGGGACCAACGGATACATACTGACCATGGTGCGCAATGAGCTGGTCAAATCCAAACGGTTTACTGCAGACGACCTTGCCGCAGGCGGATACAAGATCATCACTACGCTTGATAAAAACAGGCAGGATCTCATGAACCGGACTGTTGCGGAATCAAAAGCCCGCAATAAGGTCCCCAATTCTGTAGAAGCAGGAGGGCTGTCTGTCAATTCAAGAACCGGGGGGATCATCTCCCTTTATGCCGGCGACGACTATCTGAAAAAACAGCTCAACAATGTTTCCCAGGCCACTTTTGAACCCGGGTCCACAATGAAAGCATTCACCCTCCTCGGGGCTATACAGAAAAAGTGCAGCCTGGATACACAGTTCAACGGCAACTCACCGCGGACCTTCAAAGGGCTGAAGACCCCGGTGAAGAACTTCGGGGATACCAGCTACGGGAATGTAACCCTGTACAAGGCGGTCGCCAGCTCTGTCAACACAGTCTTTATGGAGCTGAATGAAGATGTGACCCCTGCAACAACAGCGATCCTTGCTAAATCTGCGGGGATAACCTCGGCTATCAGCGCAACGTCACCGTATAACACGCTCGGCATTGACGGGGTAACGCTGAAAGAACTGACCCAGGCTTATGCGACGTTCTCCAACGGCGGACAGCAGATGCCGATCCATATTGTGGATAAAGTCAATGATTCCCGCCAGGGGACTGTTTACCAGACCTCAGTCTCAGGGAACCGGGTATTTGAGCCTAAAGACGTGGCGCTGCTCAACAAGGCCCTCACCGGTGTTATCACATCAGGGACAGGCTCTTCCGCGCGCAGCATAGGTAAAACGCTTGCAGGCAAATCCGGCACTGCAAACGATAACAAGGCAGCTGCATTCGTCGGCTATACGCCATCCGTTGTTACGGCATACGCTATATGGAGCCCGGCCAGCGACGGGTCTGCTGCCGAATTGCCTACGTTCAACGGATATGAATACGGGCACGGCTACCCTACCTACCTTTTTACGCAGTATATGAAATCTGCTTTAGCCAATACCGCTAATGAAAACTTCGAGAGCGCCACAGATTCCGGGAAAATCGGCGGGCCTAACGGTACGTGGGGCATACGCGGTGCAGCGGCATCCGACGGGGGTAATACCGGCCGCAATACCAGCCCCGACAACAGCGATGCCAATAAAAACGGCAACGAACCTGAAGCTCCCGGAGACAGGAAATCCCCTGGCGAGAATTCCGGCGGGAGCGGGAGCGGCAGTGGCAGCGGGACTGGCAATGGTAATAATTCAGGCGGTAACAATTCCGGCGGCAGTGATAACGGGAATGGCGGCGGAAGCTCCGGCGATAATAACGGCAGCGGCAACGGGAATAATAATCAGAATACCGGCAGAGAGCATCCTGCCGTCCCCTCGCCCACAACCCCTGTCCAGCCTTCGTCGCCGAATTAGCAGCTGGGACAGGAAGCGTATCCCATGTAAAAGCAGGGGTATCGGCAGAACTACGGTTTTTCCACGGAGATAAGCCGGTGACGGAGAATTCCTGGCATGGTTATGCCAGATCTTGTTCCTCCTCATATCTTCCATCGATATGGGAGAAATCCCAGACATGTATATGTATATGGGCTATGGACTCCTCTTTAAGCCACTCCTCTTTAAGCCACTCATCTTTTAACCGCAGCTGCGGCGCATTATCCATATAATGCCCCCTGTTGTATCCGCCCCCGTTGTCAGCCCGGATTTTACATAAGCGACCGCAGGATTTTTATATGCCATGGGCCGGTGCTGGTGGTAAAACACGCAGATACGAAAATAGGAATTACGGGAACCGCCAAAATGGATTTTGTATCTGCGTGTTTTACCACCATCGGGAAGAATAGTACAGCGAACCGGACGGCATAGCGGGAGGAATATCACAGCCACGAGATCAAAGGGAAAGGGATACAGTAAAGGGCTGGATGCTCAGCATCCAGCCCTTTACGCTTTTGAGAGAGAGGGAGGGAGAAGGGAGGGAGAGGGGACAAAACCTTGTTTTTAAGCCCTTTCAGGACTCCCTATGCTGCATCCTGCCCGGGACACCGCCCTAGTTGCCGCTTCCATCATCATTATTGTTATCATCATTGCCCCCGTCATTATTGCCGCCGTTCCCATCCGAATTATCATTCGGCTGGGACCCTTCGGAGGAACCGGAATTCTCAGCCTGATCCATAGTGGCCGAGAGGTTCACAGTACGCCCATCGCGGATAACCGTAAGAGTGACTCTGCTGCCCATGCGGGTAGCACGGACATACCCGAGAAGGCTTTGCATGCTGCCTACAACATTGCCGTTGTACCCCACAATGGTATCGCCCGACTTAAGCCCGGCAGCTTCAGCGGGGCTTCCCGCAGCAACATCCCTGACAGCCGCACCCGACCGTGTGGCATTACCTGTTTTAGCAGTATCTGTCTGTACTGTGACGCCAAGCGAAACATGCTGCACATGCCCGTTCTTGATAATATCTTCTGTGACCCATTTAACTGTATCCGACGGGATCGCAAATCCAATGCCGATGCTTCCCGTGCTGCCGCTGGAACCGGAAGTAGAGCGCGTGGATGCTATAGCAGTATTGATGCCGATTATCTTGCCTTCGGCATTGAATGACGGCCCGCCTGAGTTCCCGGAATTTATCGCCGCATCGATCTGGACAGCATTAGTGAATACCGTATTGGATGACGATGAGGAAGAGCCCGATTCGGATAATACTACCGGGCGGTTAAGCGCAGACACCACACCCGTTGTAGCCGTATTCTCATACCCCAGCGGGTTCCCGATCGCCATAACATCTTCGCCTACAGCCAGATTCGACGAGCTCGCAAAACTGGCTGCCGTGAGGTTGCTCGGCGGATTATCGATTTTCAGCACAGCAAGGTCTGTTGTAGGATCAGTCCCCACAACGCTGGCCCCGTACATTTCACCGTTAGACATGGTAACGACCATCTGCCCGTTATTGCTCGCCACATGGTTATTTGTAACGATATATCCTTTTTTATCAATGATCACACCGGATCCCATAACCCGGGAAGTCCCTGTTGTGATTGTAATGGAAACAACGGAAGGGGCAACATTCTTGGCTACAGTCTTCCATGTACTTGTGCCGGCACTGCCGATCTGCGTAGATGTGCTTCCGCCGCTGCCCGTAGAGGGGTTCAGCCCCGATGAGCGGGAAATCGGGAGAACGCCGCTGTAGACTGCAAGCCACCCCAGGCTCAGGACCACGAGTGTGATAAGGAGTGAAGTCAGTGTAGAAGTTAAAACAGTACGTCCTGTGCTTTTCGTTGCATCAGCCGGCGACGGCGCTGTTCCAGAAACAGTTGATGCCCGGCCGGCAGCAGGATTGACAAAAGGATTTGACGCCGTATCTGCCCGGTTTGCCTGACTCACCGGGTGCGCGGGCTGCTGGGGCTGGCCTGGAACAGGCGGGAACTGTCCGGCTCCGGGCTGAGCCTGATACTGCTGGTACTGCTGCGCCGGCTGATAAGGCTGACCCAGCTGCTGGTCCCCTGAAAACTGCGGATTGTCTGGCTGCCCGGCATTCTGTCCGCTGAACAGCTGCTGCGACAGCTGCTGTGTCTGAGCCATATTCCCGTACTGATACTGCTGGGTTTGCTGATAAGGCTGTGGGGGCTGCCGGAATCTCGCAGTCTGTTCTGTATGTGCATACTGCGGCTGGGACTGCCCATACTGCGGATATCCCTGCGGAATGTATGTATTGTCAGCATCCGTGCCGTACCGCTGGCCGTCCTGCGAAGGCGCTGCAGGATTCCCCTTGCTGTCAGTCATAAAACTCCTTTTATCAAGTTGCCTGTACCCTATAGAGCGTCTCTGTTTTCCCAATACTACAGTATTAAGGTAACTTTTATGCTATTCCAGCTAAACACAGGTTTTTCTGATTCTTTCCTAAAAATTCCCTGTGCCCTTAAGGATGAGAAGGCGGATAAGCGGGCAGCAGGACAGGGATGCGACTGATAGACAGCAGCACATTGCTTATAGCCCGGCACTGGGCGCAGGGCTGCACCAGCATATACATCCATACCGTCCCAATCCGGAACGGTATCCGGATAAGGTCAGACAATCCGCTGATGGGCAGCCCACAAAGCGAGCTCCCCGCGGTTGGACAGCTGAAGCTTGCGCAGCACGTGGGAAACATGGGTCTCCACTGTCTTAATAGAAATGAACAGTTCGGAAGCAACTTCCCTGTATGTATATCCGCGTGCAATAAGCTGCATGACTTCGCGTTCACGGGACGTCAGCACATTAATGCTGATATCTTCAAACTCACCAGGCCAGCCAGCCTGCAGGCCCTCTGCCGGCTCGGCACTGCGGCCCCAGGAAGGGGCAGCCCAGGTCCCGGGACGGCCGCCGGCTGGAGAGGAAGACGGACCTCCCCCGGTTCCCGGCCGACCGCGGACATCAGTATCCGCCGAACCCTGAAAAGCAGTCAGTACGAATCCCGCCAGGCGCGGACTGAAAACAGCATACCCCTGGGCTACCTGCTCAATTGATGACACCAGGTCGTCCCCGGTGATCGTTTTTGTCACATAGCCCCGCGCCCCGGCGCGGATCACAGCGCCCACATCCGCCGGGGAATCCGATACAGACAATGCAAGATACAGCGTCCGAGGGGCGTGAGGGACACTTTTCAGGATTATTTCGGATCCGCCTCCGCCTTCACCGCCGGGAACGTGCACATCAAGCAGCACAACATCAGGCTGAGTGCGCGAGATGGCTGCAACTGCACCTTCAACATCGCCGGCCTCGCTGACAACATCACATGCCCCGCTGATTGCTGCGATAACACCGCGGCGGAACATCTCATGGTCATCTATAACAGTAACGCGGATACGCCGGGAAACTGCGCCGCAGCCGCTGCCGGCCTCTGCAGCATCCCTGGCATACCCGATGCCTTCGGCATCAGCCGCCTCTGTCGGCGCTGCCCCTTGTGGCTGCTGTTCTGACATATCACCTATCATATTAGATACTGTCCCTTTCTGCTGTCCGTGCCCCGTATCGTATTACGCATCTGCCTCAGCACCCGGCTGTTCCCCGGCTGCACTGCCGTTTTCAGGGGAAAAAGGCAAAGCGAGCTTAACTTCAGTCCCCCATCCTTTGCGCGAATCGATCTGGGCTGAACCTTTGCTGCGCCTCATCCTCCCGATAATCGACTCGGTAATGCCCATATGCCCCGGATGGTCAGCTGCGGCATCAAACCCGTCCCCATGGTCCCGGATGAATATCTGAGCAGCCTGCAGGCGGAGAGGGTCAACCTCACAATACACGGATACCGGGGGCCTGCCATGGTGTACCGCATTCAGCGCAGCCTCTGAAGCGGCTGACAGCAGAGGTTCAAATTCCTTCCGGTACCGGGCATCCCCAACAGTTACAACCTCAATAGGAACCCGTGACGAATCTTCTATACGGGCCATGATCCTTTTAAGCTCATGGGCAAGCGTTGTGGGGTTTGCGAAAGCACCGCTGCCGGCTGATACACGGCTGTCAGGGACAGCTATAGGAACGGGGGCGGGCGCCGCCGCGGCCGGCTGCACGGAGACAGGCGGGGTAGTCGAAGGCACAGCTGCAGGCGTTACCGAGGCCCTGCCAGCACCGTACAGCCATTCCCTCAGTTCACGTTCCTGCGCATGGGCCAAAGCGGCTGCCTCGCTGGGATCATCAGCATTCAGCTGGATAAGGGCCAGGGTCTGCAGCACTGAGTCGTGCAGCTGCGCTGTGATATCTGCCCGCAGCTCCTCCTGTGCAGCATGCGCCCTTTCCTTCCCCAAATCAGAGATAAGGCTGATCCACCATGGCGCGATGATCATCACAAGTATAGCGATCAGTATCAGCCCTGCCCCCACGCCTATAAGGAGGGAATTAAAATCAAGGAATGAGCTGAATGCCACAAAGGTCCCGGTGAATGCCGTCAGGATCCCAACAAGCACAAGGATATAACGCATGCTCAGCGACGACGGTGCGCGGCCGTGGCGAAGGTCATCAAAAAAACTCGCCGGATGGTGTTCGGTCAGTATCCCTGTCTGTATCCAGCTCAGGGATATGCCGGCAAACAGAAGGACCATGCCCACGATCATGCGCCATTGCAGACGGTTGAACACTCCCACTAAGCTGAGCATGATGCACAGCACTCCAACAACAAAAACCATCCTCCACGGAGAATCAGAATGCCACCCTTCTGATGACTGCTTTGCGCTCGCTTTATCGACCATATCGCTTAGCGTGGTACGGCGCAGCGGGGAATCATAATGCCGCTGCGGTCCCGGCGCGCCCTCATCATGGGCAGCATCATTGTGTGCCTCTGCGCTTCTGCCAGTATCCGTACCGTCTGCACCGGGACTGCGCCCGGTATCTGTCTGTCTGCGATGGTTCATACAGATATTATAAAGCACGCCGACAGAGCCGGGGGCAGCGCACCCTTACAGAAAATCAGAGTAAACCCTTATAGACGTCAGACGTTTTTCAGGCTTTAATTAAAGCATAAGCCCAGTTTTACATAAAGGAGACACAATGTCTGCTACTCATCCATGCGGCAGCGGGCCGGAACAGCCGCAGGGCGGACCGCAGCAGCCCGGGAACGCCCAGGGGCAGCCTGATCCTCCTGTCGGCAACAGCTTCTTTAAATGGATCCGTTCACTGAACATGTACCGTTCCAGCAACCGCTGGATCGGAGGCGTGTCAGGGGCTATAGCCGGTAAGCTCGGTTGGGACCCTGTGATCATACGGATCCTGTTCTTTGCTTTCTGCATAGCCGGCGGTTCAGGGGTATTCGTATACGCCATCCTGTGGATATTCCTGCCGGACTCCCGTAATAATGAGATCCTCGCTGAGGAGGCGTTATTTCGCGGCCACACAAGCCGCGCGTTCTGGGCTGCCCTTGTAGCCATCCTTCTGGGCGGCGGGCTGAATATCCTAACGCCGTTTATTGGCTGGATAGGCGTGGCGGTCCTGTGCTGCCTGATCGTCATGGTTTCCTTGTCGGGAAAGGAGGGCCGCGATTCTTTCAAGGACCGTTTTGCACAGCCCGAACGGCAGGAACAGCCGAGCGGACGGGAAAGCGCCTATGCGCCCTACATGCCCTACGCACAAAGCAATACCGCATACCACACATATCCATATCAATCCAATCCCAACTACTACCAAGGAGCATATCCAATGAACAACAGATATACTGAGCCCAGCAGGCCTTATGCTGCGTGGCGCCGCAAAACCGCGGGGCCAGTCGTTGTGTCAATAGTCATGGGGCTTCTTATTATTGCCTTCGGGATCTATTCCGGAATCGTATACTATCAGGGCCTTGACTTTTTCAGCGCACTGCGGCTGGGGATTATTTTCTGCACTGCCGCAGTACTGGTTCTTGGGGCTGTTATTATTGTGCTCGGGATCCGTGGGCGTAAAGCCGGCGGGCTGATGCCGATCAGCATTATCTGCGCGGTTATAATGCTCAGTATTTTAGGTACATTCAATTCTGCGGCTGACATACACAGCAGCCTGGTGCATCCGGTACAAATTACTTTTTCCACTAAAACGCTTGGCCCCGACAGCTATGACAACCTGGTGCAGCACGGGCTTAAAACCAACTCATCGAATGTGACGGTGGATCTGCGGGACTGGGCGTCTGCCCGCCAGACAGCCTGCCCTACCGGCACATTGAATGTTGAAGCGTATTTCTCAAAAGTCAATATCCGCGTACCCGACGGCTGCGCAGTACAGTATCAGGGCAAGCACGCAGTTGCGGGTTCTGTCGAAGGATCGGGATTGCCTAGAGGGACAACGCTGGGCAAAGATAAAACCCTGACAGTCAATGCATCAGCTGTATTCAGCGGAGTTGCTGCTTCACCAAGCCCAAGATCCAGGCTGAGCGGGATTTCTAACCAGACATCTAACGATGACAGCGATAATGGGAATAATGAGGACTGGGACTGATACCAGTGCTGAGGGCTATTGCTGCCCCACCATGTTCCGGACTATATATCTGAAAGGATTTTACTATGGTAAATAACAATACTGCGTCAGCCCCGTTCCCGGGGGATGACGGCAAAAATACTATTGGCACAACTGCCGTACAGAGCCCCTCTCCGGGATCTGCTGCAGACGTACACACGGCCCCTGACAGTTCCCCTACCCGGGCTATGCCGGCTGCATCAGATACCCAGGCTATGCCGACCGAAACTATGCCCCAGCGGGAAGGGAAGCCGCAGCAGGCATGGCAGGACCAGCAGGATGCCTCTGCACAGTATGCATCTGAGGTATACCGCAACAGCTATCCCGGTTCAGGCAGTATACCCCCGCAGGGCTCAGGCAGGCCAGGCCCGCAGTATCCGGGATGGGACCAGTATTCAGGGTATCCGGAACATCGACGCCGCAGGCCGCGGATATACTATAAAAAAGGCCCCTACACCATGACAGTTGTATGGGGGATATTCCTCGTCCTCCTTGGCATAATAGGCATATTCTCTATACTCAGGGTGACCGATTTTATATCACAGGATTATATGGCGTTCCTTGGTATTGTGTGCTGCATACTTGTCGGGGCTGCGATAATCATAGGCGGGATAATAGCTGCGGTCAGCAGGGACCGCAGGAAAGCTGGAGACGGTACAGACGGGTATGACGCTGAAGGCGACCCCGATGATTATCCCGACGGCTATTCTGATGATTACCGTGAGCAGGGTTATGCCAACTACCCGAGCCCTTCACAAGGACAGGGAGCTATGCCTGGAGAAGCTGAAGGCCCGGGCAGCTCTTCTGCTCCGATGACGGTGGATGCCGCAGCGCCCGACAGCACTGGCAATCCTGTCAATGCTGCCCGCTGAAACCCCCGGCACGGTCCTGATATGATCTGTGCGGCCATACAGAGCGGCCGCACAGTCTGAACCGGAAGAATTACAAGTAAAACTATACGCATCAATTTAAATGACAAATCAGGGCTTTATGAATCTACTCAAAAACTATACTGAAGTGGATGCCATGAAGGTTTTGAATGACCAGCGTCACTTTAAAGAAAAGGACTTTGAATACTCAAATTTTGCCTATGGCACGTTGGGTTTGATCATAGAAAAAGTGACTAATCAAAAATATAAGACGATACTTGAGAAATTTTTGGTCAAGCATTATGGTGTGCGTCAGACATGCCTATGGACGCAGGGAAGCAGTTATCAAAATAAGAACTTATATGATTGGGGTGCAGATAACTTTTATCAACCAGCAGGCGCAGTCATTTCAAATATTGAGGATATGATGGTCTATTTGAAAATGTCCATGCAGAGATATAAAAGCGATGTCAATTTTTACCGTCCACTCAAGAAAGTTAAAACCAATTTTGAAGAAATTTGGAAATTTGGCATCAATTTTGATGCGGTGGCTTACGGCTGGCTGGAAGATACAGGGAAAAATATCATTGCCCACCCTGGCGAGCTACCTACCTCAACGTCATTTATCGGTTTTGAACCCCATAAAGAAATTGGTATTGTCATTCTTGTCAATCAAGAACCCAGCAATGAAGTATTTGCGAAATTCTTGGGAGCAAAATTATTGAATGAGCTAAGTCAATAAGATGTGGCAAGTTATTATGCAGAACAGTGAATCGTAGGGTTTGCTGTTTTTTACTTGACAAAATTTATTCTAGTGGTAGAATAGGGATAGATAATATTCTAAAACTAGAATATATAAGGTAAAAAACCTAATAAAAGGAGGAAAATGTCATGGCATTTGATTTCAAAAAAGAGTTGAAGGAATTTTATCCGA
>ERZ773090.527-NODE-527-length-19011-cov-4.6944_pt1 | contig 19011 bp, 20 predicted proteins | sample MGYA00580579_ERZ773090 | MGnify/ENA primary metagenome ERZ773090 (study PRJEB29015, sample SAMEA2738014) | human oral metagenome | biome: human oral; feature: human-associated habitat; material: dental | place: China | collected 2132 ... | reverse complement strand
ACTTACTTTTTGGTTCTCCCTCCGCTTTTTTTTGCTTTGAAAGGAGTTCTATAGGAGTTGATTTTCCAATTCTAAATATCATTGTTAAATATATCAATATAAATATTATAGCTAAGAATATTAAAGTCAATATTGCAGAAGAAATTGAAAAATTATAGTCCATTATCTTTGCAGTCATATTTTTAGTTATTTTGTTAAGTAGAACAAATGCTAATTTTCCAAGAACAAATCCACCTGTTATTGAAAAGAAACTAACTGTCAAAAAGTTTAGTATATATTCTATTGAAATAATTTTAGCAATATGTTTTTTCTCTAAACCTAAAATACCATATAGGGCAAATTCCTTATTTCTCCTCTTAGCTAAAAAGCTGTTAGCATATAGGATAAATATAAATGTGAAAATTCCAACTATAAAAATTCCAAATTTTATAAGAATTGCTACATATTCATGATTTTTTTCTATATAATGATTTTGTCCAAGGGAAGCCATTACAAAAAATAGAGTTCCCATAATACTACTTGCTATTAAAAATGGAGTTAAAAGCAAAGCATTTGCCTTCATATTTCTAAAAGCAAATTTTGAAGCCATTTTACTTTTCATAGTTATTCACCCCGTTTAACATGATTTGAGCTTGATTTATTTTTTCAGCAAAAGTTAAGTTGTCATCACTTCCTTTATAAATTTCGTGATAAACTCTACCGTCTTTTATGAAAATTACTCTTTTTGCAAAAGCAGCACATTTTACAGAATGAGTAACCATTAAAACTGTTTGTCCACTGTTATTTATATCGCAGAAAGTTTTCATAACTATATCTGCGGACTTTGAGTCCAATGCTCCTGTTGGTTCATCTGCAAGAAGCAAATCTGGTTTAGTTATAATTGCTCTTGCTATTGCAACTCTTTGTTTTTGTCCGCCTGAAACTTGGTAAGGATATTTATCCAAAACTTCACTTATCTTTAAAAGAGGAGCAATCTCTCCTACTTTTTCATTCATTATAGCTGGTTTAATATCTGATAAAACAAGTGGAAGATAAATATTGTCTCTGTTTGAAAAAGAGTCCAATAAATTAAAATCTTGGAAAACAAAGCCTAACTTTTCACGTCTAAAACTTGCAACTTCTGAATTGCTTAAAGAATTTACATTCTTTCCTCCAATAAAAACTGATCCTTCAGTTGCCTTATCCAATGTTGCTATTATATTTAAAAGAGTTGTTTTTCCACTTCCTGATTCTCCCATAACAGCTATAAATTCTCCTTTTTCAACAGAAAAATTTACATCTCTAAGGGCTTCAGTTTTCACACGTCCCATTCCTCCATAAATCTTTTTTAAATTTTTAACATCTAATATATTCATAATTACCTCCAAAAAATATTATTTTCGTTTACAATAATATTTTAGCAAAAATTTTTATGCCTAACATTTATCTAATATTACAAAAACAAAAATAACCTTACAATTTTGTAAGGTTATTGAAATGTTGGGGATAAAAATTTACGTCATAGCATTATGCAAAGAAAAGCCCTTGACACGTCATCTCGAGCGTAGTGAATCTAGCCCTAACTTTGTTTACTTGTAAACAAAAGTAGGTCTGACGAGGTCGTTGTATCTTTGATACAATGACTCTGGAGATCTCAACTATTGCTTGTAAACAAGCAATAGTATTTCTGAAAGAAATAAAAATTAAAATTTCTAAATGTATCTACGATACATTTTACTTTTGCTAAAGCAAAAGTATGAGATTTCTCCGTTTCGCTAACGCTACAGTCGAGATGACGTATAAGGAGAAAGCTTCGTTTAATAGCTAGACGTTAAAAGTAAATAATTTTCAAATATTATTTAAGCATACAATAGAAAACAAAATATTTCACGTCATAGCACTTTGCACTGAAAATCCCCCAACACGTCATCTCGAGCGTAGTCGAGAGATCTCACACAATTATTTGTTTACAAATAATTGTAAGTCCTGTAAAGGACTTCTATAAAATAATTAAATACAATTACTATGTAAATCTCCTAAAGCCCATTAAATAATGAAATTCCTAGTATTCTTACATTATTTTTCAACTAAGTTAAAACTCTCGTCAATTAGGCTCTTGACCAAATCCAAATCCATATCCGAATCCAATAATATTGTAATCCAGTATTTTTTATTCATATGATATGCAGGGAAAAAATGCTTTTTATCAATTAGACTTTCTATAACTTCCGGATTAAGTTTTACATTTAAAATATCAATCTTTCCACTTTTATCAAGTCCCAAAGTCTTATAAGAAACGGACATAAAAATTCCATACCATTTTTTACTATTTGAAGTCTTTATCGTAGCATGATTATTATCTTCCCAAGGCTCTTCTGGAGTTGTTCCGTATTTTTCCTTTACATAGTCCAGTAATATTTTTCTATAATCTAAAGATTTAAAACAGTTTTTTACAATATCATCAATAAGTTCATTAACTTTTTTCCTAATTTTTGAAACGAATTTACCTTTGCTGTCTGAAACATTGAATAAAATATATTCCTCATTAAAAGGTAATTCAATAACATTTACCTCAAAAGAGTCCTTGCCTATTTTAACAATCACATTAAAGTTTTCCATATCAATATCTGATTGTAAAATATAATAATCTCCAATCTTCGAAAAACCGTATTTAATTGCCAGTTTAGAATTAAAAATATTTTTATCGAATATTTCATTATAAAACATAAAATTCTCCTAATTAGTAAATAAATTAAAAACAATAAGATACATATGTTGAATGTATCTGCGATACATTTACTTTTGCTAAAGCAAAAGTATGAGATCTCTCGACTACGCTCGAGATGACGTATAAGAGAAATATCTTCGTTTGATAGCTTAACGTAAATGGTAAATAAACTTCAAAATTTTTTAAAATTTGCATAGAAAACAAACTAATTCACGTCATAGTATTTTGAATAGAAACACTCCTAACACGTCATCTCGACTGTAGCGTAAGCGGAATGGAGAGATCTCAACTATTGCTTGTTCACAAGCAATAGTAAGTCCTGTAAAGGACTCGTATAACAATCACCAATCTTCTGATAAATCTCTTAATTTAGGATTTACAGATTTAATCAAGGCAAATTTTTTATCTCTATTCCACTTCTTCAACTGTTTTTCTCGAGCAATTGCATCTAAAGCATATTCTGTAGTTTCGTAAAATAATAATACATTCAAATTGTATTTTTTAGAAAAGCCATCAATTAATTTGTTTTTATGTTCATATAATCTTCTTTCAAGATTTCTTGTAACACCAATATACAAAACATTTCTAAAATTATTAGAAATTATATATACATAAAACATAAAATTCTCCTAATCTATATTAAAATAGCTATTACAAAAATCAATCCACAAATTTTTATAATCATTATGAGATACAAGTTTTAAGTCTTTTATTGTAAAGATATTTCTTTTCTTTGCTTGAGAAACAAAGTAGTTGGTATCATTGTCAAATTCAGTTTCTATGGCGTGAACAGTTTTAAAATTATTTAAAAAAGCAATAAATAGCCTTGTATGCCCATCAACACAGATATATCCCTCATCGGATTTTACAACTTGAATTACAATATCCTTCGAATTTTTAATAAAACTTTTAAGGGCATTTAATTTATCTTCATCAATGTAAAATTGAGAAGGTTGAATTTTATCAACTTCTAAAGTTAAAACTCGCTTCTTTTCAAAAGAAATAATTTTTTTATTATTCTCATCAAAAAAATTATTTATATGTGGAGAATAATATCTGAAATATTCAATGAGTTTTTTAAAAAATTCTCTATTTTTTCCTTTCACAAAAGCACTGTCACTAGAAATTATTTCAATTTCATAAGGTTCTTCGTCAATTAAAAAGGCTCCCCTTTGATTTAAAACAATTTGTGAAAATATGGGATTATTATAGTCTGTAACTCTTTTAATTTCCATTTGTTTTTCCTATATATGCAAATCTCTATTTTTTAATATATTTTTTTCACCAAGTAATAAATTTCTTAAAAATTTTTCTAAAAATTCTGTAGTCTCAAAAACACCATTTTTTAAATCATTGTAATTTGCTCTGACCAATGCATTTCTAAAATACCAAGAATGTTCTGAAAATAACTCATTTCCAACCTCAAAGCCAAGAGTTTTAAGATATTTTATAAAAAAAACAGCAGTTGTTCTTGTATTTCCCTCTGCAAAAACATGTATTTGCCATAGTCTTGACACAAAAAGAGCTAAATGCTTTATTATCTCATCCATATTCAAATTTTTGTAATTAAAACTTTTTTCTTTAGATAAATCATACTCTAGAGTTTTAAAAAGTTCGCTAAAACTTCCATAAGTAACACTTTTTTCATTTAAAATCCATTCTTTTTTCGTGATATTATATTCTCTTATTTGTCCTGCATGAGAGTAAATACCTTTAAATAATCTATAGTGAATGGATAAATATTCATTTGGTGTAAAAGAAAAAGCAGGTTCCGTAATAATTCTTGTAATTCGTAAAGCTACTTCATCAGCTTCCTTATTTCTATCCTCGTTTCTGCTAGGTTTTTCTTCATAATAAGCAGTAATCATTTTTTCAGCTTGTTCTAGTGATATTTCTCCCTCAATATTTTGTTTTGCGGTTTCAATTAAATATTTTGAAGGCTTAATTCCGTCAACATCTTGAAGTCCGATACCGATACTCCAAGCATATGCTTTTTCTTTCTTTTCAGGTTCTGTATGTTTAATATATTCTTCAAAAATATCTTTTTCCATAATTTTCTCCTAATTAGTAAATAAATTAAAAACAATAAGATGTTTATATCGAATGTATCTACGATACATTCACTTATGCTTGTATACAAGCATAAGTATGAGATCTCTCCACTTCATTCGTTTCACTCATTTCGGTCGAGATGACGTATAAGGGAAATATCTTCGTTTGATAGCTTAACGTAAATGGTAAATAAACTTCAAAAATTTTTTAAAATTGCATAGAAAACAAAATAATTCACGTCATAGTACCTTGCATAGAAGTACACCTAACACGTCATCTCGACCAACGTGGAGAGATCTCATACAATTATTTGTTTACAAATAATTGTATGTCCTGTAAAGGACTTGTATAAATATCACCAATCGTCTGATAAATCTCTTAATTCAGGATTTATAGATTTAATTAAAGCAAATTTTTTATCTCTATTCCACTTCTTCAATTGTTTTTCTCGAGCGATTGCATCTAAAGCATATTCTGTAGTTTCGTAAAATAATAATACATTCAAATTGTATTTTTTAGAAAAGCCATCAATTAATTTGTTTTTATGTTCATATAATCTTCTTTCAAGATTTCTTGTAACACCAATATACAAAACATTTCTAAAATTATTAGAAATTATATATACATAAAACATAATTTTCTCCTAATCTATATTAAAATAGACTTTTACACTTGTTCCTTCGCCTAATTTTGACTCCAATTTAACTTTTTGTCCGAGTTTATCCAAAATTTGTTTAACTAAAAATAGCCCTATTCCTGTTGATTTCTGATTTTGTCTTCCGTTAAATCCTGAATATCCCTTATCAAAAATTTTTGGAAGATCCGAATCCTTAATTCCAATTCCATTGTCTTTTATTTCAAGATAGTTTTCTTTTTCGTTAAAAGATATTGAAACAATACCATTCTTAGTATATTTTATTGCATTTGATAATAGTTGTTCAATTACTACCATACACCATTTGCTGTCAGTAATTACTTTTACATTAAGCTTTTCATATTCAAGTTTTATATTGTTTGAAATAAAGAGAATTGCGTATTTTTTGATTAAAGGCCTAATAATATCGTCTAAATTCACAAGGGATATGTCCATATCCGTATTGTGATTGGCCATTTTAAGATAACTTAAAGCCATATTTGTATAGTCTTCAATATAAATCAACTCTTTTTTTATATTTTTTACATTTTCGTTTTCAATATCGCTGCCGCATATTAATTTACCTGCAGTTATCGGCGTTTTTATCTGATGAATCCAAATTAAAAAATACTCTTGTAATTCTTTTTCCTTTGCCAAAAAGTCATTTCTTAAATTTAAATTAGCTTCTTCAAGTTCTTGTATCTGATTTTTTAGTTTTTCCTCTTTTTTATTTAAAAATGCCATAAATACAAGATATACCAAATAGAAAAAAACTATTATTTCAAAAGCTAAGAAGTAACTTTCAAAGCTTAAATTCATAAGTAAAAAAACAACCCAAAATACTGATAATATAAAAATTGTTGTTACCGTTACAGGTAAAATTTTTGAAATATAATTTTTAAATTTATCCATTTTTACTCCGTTTTAGAATTTAGATAATATCCACTTCCCTTTTTGGTTTGGATAAAATCATTTAGTTTAATATCCGCAAATTTCTTTCTAAGCCTTGTTATATTGACTGCCAAAGTATTATCGTCAATATAATCATCTCCATGCCAACATTTTTCCATAATTGACTCCCTTGAAGCAACTCCGCCTTTGGCTTTAAAAAGAGTTTCCAAAATCATTGTTTCAGTGTTTGTAAGGGAAATTTCGTTGTCATTATATTTAACTTTATTCTTATCCATATATAAAAATACATTTGCAAAACTTAAAAATTCAAAGTCCTTTGTAAAATCATAGCTTCTTCTCAAGATTGCTTTAATTTTTGCCAAAGTTACATTCAAATCTATTGGTTTAGTTATATAGTCGTCAGCTCCGAATTGAATACCCATTACAATATCGATATTTTCACTCTTTGAAGAAATGAAAATAATTGGAACATTTGAATGTTTACGTATTTCCTCACACCAAAAATAACCATTATTATATGGCAACATAATATCCATTAAAACTAAATGTGGTTGGTATTCTACAAATTCTTCGACTATTTGATTGAAATTTGAAATTCCTTTTACTTCATAATTCCAAAGCAAAAGTTCCTTTTTCAGCATTTCAAATATATTTTCATCATCTTCGACAATTAAAATTTTCAAAAATATCACTCCTTTGAGTATTTTATCGTAAAATTAAATTTCTTTAAATAAGTATAGCATAATTATTATTTTAGTTAAAGTAAAATGTAGTCATCTAAAAGCAAATATGATAGAATTATTATAATAAAATTAAATTAGAAATAGGAGTGAAAAATAAATTTGGAATATATTTAATGATAGGAATAATTTTTATATTGTTTTTGTGCTCAGGCTTTTATATAGCCTATACTGTCTTATCTTATAATGATTTATACATTGGTACATATATATTTTTTTCTTTATCAATTTTAGGTTATTTCATTTTAGCATATATTATTCTCACTAGAATTCTTTTTAAATTAAAATTTCACAACGAAATTATTTGTTATTTTGAGGGCGATAAGTTATACACTTCAAATCATTTATTTCCTATTGATACAAATAATATTGAAGGTGTAAAAATTATATCTACTTCTAAATATAGAAGCAATCGTGCTTATAAGGTAGCTATCAAATTAAAAGGTAGATTTTTTAGATATACTTTTGGAATCGGACATATTTCAGAGGATAAAGAGCAAAAAAAATATGACTATTTTTTAAAAGAATTAAAAAAACGTCATATTGATTATGAAATTAAATAAATATTACAATACAAATTTATAGATGCTTTTATGTGTTTCTTTGTCGTTTATTCTCATATCATTATCTTCGGGCAATTCAAAGATGCCTAAAAATTCACCATTTAGATATTCACATATCTTATTTGAAGCGTGGTTATCGGGATTTGTAGTGATATACAAATATTCCATATCATGCTTTTTTGCCAGTTCAAAAAGGAGTTTACAGGCTTTTGCAGAATAGTGATTACCTCTGTATTTTTCGTCAATTGTATATCCTATATTTCCACCATAATATAGACCTTCACTATGCCCAATTCTCAAATCACATTTCCCCATTTTATTTCCTTTTAAGTCGCATATATAAAAACTATAGGCGGGAACCCAATTGATAGCTAAATTTCCTGAATAAAATTTATCTAAAACTAATTTTATTTCATCATTTTGTAAAAAAGAAGTATCTAAAAATTCCATAAGCACCTCCAAATTGATTTATTACATTTTACCAAATTTTAAAGAAAATCTCCACTTGTTAATATAAATATTTGATTTATATTGATTGCAATTTGGTTTTGATGTATCTACGATACATTTACTTTTGCTAAAGCAAAAGTATGAGATCTCTCCGTTTCGCTAACGCTACAGTCGAGATGACGTATAAGGAGAAAGCTTCGTTTAATAGCCAGACGTTAAAAGTAAATAAACATCAAAAATACTTTATACATAATAAAAAATTTACATAATTATTTTAATACATGTTATATAAAATAAACTAATTCACGTCATAGCACTTTGAAAAGCAAAACTTCCCAGCACGTCATCTCGAGCGTAGTCGAGAGATCTCAACTATTGCTTGTTTACAAGCAATAGTATTTCTGAAAGAAATAAAAAATTTCTATATGTATCTACGATACATTTACTTTTGCTAAAGCAAAAGTATGAGATCTCTCCGCTCCATTCGTTTCACTCATTTCGGTCGAGATGACGTGTTGGTAGTGTTTCTCATAAAATATTATTACGTGAAATATTTTGTTTTCTATGAAATTTTTAAATATTTTTTGAAGTTTATTTACTTTTAACGTCTGGCTATTAATCGAAGATTTATCTTTATACGTCATTTCGACCGAAACGTAGCAGAGCGGAGTGCAGTGGAGAAATCTCACACTTATGCTTGTATATAAGCATAAGTGAATGTATCGTAGATACATTAAATAATTAAAGCTTCAATACTAATTTTCCCCACAAAAAAACAAAACCATGTCGGTTTTGTTTTTCAAAAATTTATTATAGACTTTGTGCAGCGGTAATTACTGCAAGTTTGTAAACATCTTCTTCATTACAACCTCTTGAAAGGTCTGAAATAGGTTTGTTAAGTCCTTGTAGGATTGGTCCTATTGCTTCAAAACCACCAAGTCTTTGTGCAATTTTGTATCCGATATTTCCTGATTGTAAATCAGGGAAGATAAATACATTTGCGTGTCCTGCAACTTTTGAGCCCTTTACCTTTTGTTCCCCAACTGACGGAACTATTGCAGCATCGAATTGTAATTCTCCGTCTAATGACAAATCGGGTGCCAATTCTTTAGCCATTTGTGTAGCATCTGCAACTTTTTGTGAAAGTTCGTGTTTTGCAGAGCCTTTTGTTGAGAAGCTAAGCATTGCCACTTTTGGATCTATGCCAAATAATTCAGCAGTTTTTGCAGTTTCAACGGCAATTTCAGCTAATTCTTTTGCTTCTAAAGTGATATTGATAGCAATGTCTGCAAATACATATCTTTCGCCATTTTTTCCAAGCATTACCATTGCTCCGCTTGTTCTTGAAACATTTGGTTTAGTCTTTACAATTTGTAGAGCAGGTCTTACTGTATCTCCTGTTGAGTGAACAGCACCACTAACCATTCCGTCAGCTTTTCCAACTTGTACCATCATTGTTCCATAGTAATTTACATCTTTTAAAAATGTTTCGGCTTCTTCTTTTGTGTTTTTGCCTTTTCTACGTTCAACAAATTTTTCAACTAATTCATCAAAATCTTCCGCTTTTAAAGGATCAATGATTTCAATATCATCAACAGAAACATTTAATTCCTTTGCAGTTTTTTTGATTTCTTCAACATTTCCTAAAACTATTGGAGTTAATAAGCCGTCTTTTTTTAATCTAACACAAGCACCTAAAACTCTCTTATCTTCTCCTTCAGGAAATACAATTCTCTTGTTTGTTCCTTTAATTTTTCCTGTTAATTCTTCAAAAATATTCATAATTACCCCCTACATTATCAATTCTACTTTTTTATCATTTATGGTAAATTCAACTTCGTCATCACATGACATATCTTCTCCGTCAAAATTGATTTCGATATTATCTGAAATTATTTTTATTTTTTTTGCCTTAAAATAAGAAGTTATATCTTCATTTACGTGAGTTGCATTTACGATTGTCTTTATTTTTTTTATTATATCAAATTTTGATTTGTATTTAATAGCACAGATATCCAGAAGTCCATCTTGCATATCAGCTGATGGCAATAAATTTAATTTCCCTCCAAATTTACTTCCAATACCTATAGCTATTAAAAAATAATCATCCTCATATTCAACATTGTCAACAATTATCTTATATCTCTTTCTTTTGTGTCCAAATAAAGCTAAAGCTATTGCTATTTTATAGGCTAATCCACTTGGAATTAACTTTTTAACTTTATGTGCATAGATATTAACTTCTGCACCAAAACCGACACATGCTACATTAAAAAAAGACTTGTCAGCAAATGAACCGTAATCAATAAATATTGTATTGCCTCTAATTATTTTTTCCATACAAATTATAAAATTACAGGACTCATTTAGGCTGTTCATATAGTCATTTCCCGTACCCGCAGGAATTACACCAAGTTTTAAATTGTTTTTTATAGCCACATCGCCAACTTCGTTTATAGTTCCATCTCCACCAACTGCAATTAATTCATTAAAACCGTCTTTAACTGCATTTTTAGCAATTAAAATGGATTCACCTTCTTTGGTTGAGCATTTAATATCATAATCAAAATCTAAGTTTTTATCCTTAAGATAATTTTCTATAGCATCTTTAAAATCAAATTTTTTAAAACCTGATGCGTTAGGATTTAAAATAAACATTAATTTTCTCATTATTTTTCCAATGCCATCCTTAATGCTTCAAACTCTTCTTTTGATAATTCTTGATTTACAGAACCTGATTTTACTTCTTTCGCATAAGTTATACAGCTTTCTCTACCATAGATGGTTGTTAATAACAGACCGTTATTAAAGCCGTCTAATAAGGCTATTGAGTAAGACAGTTTGTTTTTTAAATCGTGGAAAGCATCATACTTTACGAAGCCGATTTTTTGTATCGGGAAAGCAAAACTTTTTTTTGCCTTTTCTACTTCGTATGCAAGTTCATTTACTTTTTTATCCATTTCAAAGATGTCTTGTGAGTGAGCTTGAATTAAATCTCCCATATTCAATTCTCCTCTACCTCTCAAAAGCATATCATATTTTTTCTTTTGAAGACTTAGTTTTTTACTTATTTGATTGAATTGATATAAAATAAATAACAAGACAAATAACACTAATAACAAGAGTATTCCTGAATGTGAATTTAAAAATTCTAATATTGCATTCACTATTTTTTATTCCTTTCTATTATATTTATCAAAGCATTTACACAGTTTTCAACATCATCAATAGTATTAAAATAACCGAAACTGAATCTAATTGCTCCAAGTTCATCCGTACCTAAAGACTTGTGTGCCAGTGGAGCACAATGAAAACCCGGTCTTGTATAAATGTCAAATTCGTCACTTAAGATATAGGAAACTTCAGAGCTGTCCATATCTTTCACATTTAAGCTCACAACGGCGCTCTGTCTATCATCTAAAGTTCCATATAAAATAATATCTTCATTATCTTTTAGTAAATCTATAAAATGATTTTTTAATTGCATTTCATGATTTCTTATATTTTCAAGACCTACTTCATTTATAAAGTCAATTCCTTTACTCAAAGCTACAATTCCAATACCATTTGGAGTTCCGCTTTCTAAACTGTCAGGATATAATTCTGGTTGATCTATGCTATGAGAATAACTTCCTGTACCCCCTTGTTTTAATGGCTTAACAGTAATTCCTTCCTTTATGTATAGAGCACCTGTTCCCATTGTACCAAAAAGAGCTTTATGTCCCGGGAAAGCGAGTAAATCTATATTCATATCTTGAACGTCAATATCCAAAACTCCAATAGATTGTGCAGCATCTACAAGAAAAAGTATATTATTTTCTTTGCAGAATGTTCCGATACTCTTTATATCTACAATAGTTCCAAAAACATTGGATACATGAGTAGTTACAATCATTTTAGTATTTGGAGCTACTGCTTCGCATACCTTTTGAGGATTTACATAACCTTGTTTATCCGCATAGACAATACTTAAATCAATAATGCCATCTTTTTTCATTTGATTAAGAGGTCTTAAAACTGAATTATGCTCCATCGACGTCGTAATTACGTGATCACCCTTTTTTAAGACTCCTTTTATGGCTAAGTTTAAACTGTCCGTGCCGTTAAAAGTAAAAATTACATTAAGAGGTTCTGTCCCATTGATTAATTTACAAATTTTTTCTCTTGCTTCGTAAATTTCCGAATCCATCTTCATTGCAAGTTTATGACCGCTACGTCCCGGATTTCCTGCATAGCCTAAAGAACATTCCATAATTTTATCCGTTACTGTTTTAGGTTTAGGGAAAGTTGTCGCTCCATTATCTACATAAATCATAATATTACTCCAAATTATAAATATTCATCAAACTATCGATTATTCTTTGTAAATCTGCCTCATTGAGATAGCTTATCTCTATTTGTCCACCTTTTTTCTTTTCGTGAATTTTAACTTTTGCATCTAAAACTTCAGTTAACCTTTCACAAATATCCTTTATAAAAATATCTTCAGTTTTATTTTTGCTCTGTTTTGCTTTTTTTTCTACATCTCTGATATTTACTTCCTTAACAAGCAATTTATCAAGATATTTTTTTCTCTCTTCTTCAGTTTCTAAGGAGAGTAATGTTCTTCCCTGACTTGGACTTAACTCTCCGCGAATCAAATAGTCCTTTATATAATCTGATAGATTTAACAGTCTTAGATTATTTGCAATATAGGATCTACTTTTCCCTACTATATCGGAAAGTTCTTGTTGTGTAAGTTTATACTCTTCCATCAGAGTTTTCAAAGAGATTGCTTCCTCTATCGGATTCAGATCTTCTCTTTGAATATTCTCGACCAATGCAAGTTCTCTAGCTTTTCTATCAGAAACATTTTTTATAACGATAGGTACTTTTTCTAATCCTGCCAATTTTGAAGCTCTAAATCTACGTTCTCCGGCGATTATTTCATATTTATCCCCTACTTTTCTAACTACTATCGGTTGGATAACTCCATCAGCCTTTATTGAATTTGCCAATTCTTCCAAACTATCATCATCAAAGTTCTTTCTCGGTTGATCTTCTCTAGCTTTTAACTTATCCAAGTCAACAGTTAATAAATTTTCATCAGTAATAAAGTCGTCTTCTTTCAAAAGAGAACTAAGACCTCTGCCCAAACCTTTTTTCTTCATTATTTTCTCCTATTCTTAATTAATTCTTTAGCTAAAGATAAATAAGCAATAGCCCCTTTAGAATTCTTATCATAATATATTATACTCTCTCCAAAACTGGGTGCCTCGGCAAGTCGAATATTTCTTGGGATAACTGTATTAAAAAGTTTATCTTTAAAATAATTTTCCGCTTCGTTCTTTACATCATAAGATAAATTATTTCTGGAATCATACATTGTAAGGAGTACTCCTTCAACTTCAAGCTCAGGATTTAATCCCTTCCTTATTATATTAACGGTATTCATAAGTTGACTTACACCTTCTAGTGCATAATATTCACATTGAATTGGAATTAATACACTTTGAGAGGCAACCAGAGCATTAATACTCAAAATACTTAATGAAGGCGGACAATCAACAAGAATGAAATCATAATTTTGTGGAATCTTATCTATTTTGCTCTTTAACAAATACTCTCTCTTATCTACACTTAAAAGTTCAATTTCCAGACCACAAAGATCGGAATTTGCAGGAATTATATCTACATTCTTAGATTTTGTCTTTTGAATTGTATCATTTATATCTTTTTCATGGGTCAAAACTTCATAAATACTCAGTTCTGTATCTTCAACACCTAATCCGGAAGTTGAATTTCCTTGAGGATCCATATCTATAACTAATACTTTCTTTTTATTAAAACCCAAAGCAGCTGCCAAATTTACAACAGTGGTTGTTTTTCCCACACCGCCTTTTTGATTAAATACGGAAATCATCCTCATTTCTCTTTTCTTTTTAAAAGCATCAAAAATTTTCATAATATTTCCCTTACTATTTCTTTGTTATGTTCTATGTATAATTAAACCATAAACTATTTTAAATAAATGTAAATGGTAATTATAATGAAATTATAATAGTCTTATCATAAGGCATAAAACTGTTATAATTATTATATCACAAAATTATCTATTATTTTTAAATTTATAAAAATATTTTTAAAATGTTTCACATGAAACACTTGAGAAAATAAATTTATTGTTTCACGTGAAACAATAAAAAGAGTTAAAAAACTTTTTGTAACCATTTTGTAACTTTTTGTAATTTTTTTGTAACTTTTTGTTGACTTTTTTCAATACTTGTTGTAAAATGTGTCTATGAGTTAGGAGGTAATTATGAAAATTAAAAAAGTTTTAACAACTTCTATGTTATGTGCGTTGGTTTGTGCTGCATTACCGGTAGCAACTTCCTATGCAAATGAAACAGAAAAAGTTGAAGTTCAAAGAACAAGTGTTGAGGAAGTAAATAATTCCTTAGTTAGTGATTCAAACAAGTTATTGGCAACTCCTTCCGTTTTAGAATTACAAAAATTGTCAAAAGAAAATGATATATATTCTTTAGTTACTGAAGAAGATACTAAAATGCCGGAATTAGAAGAAAATTCTTATTATGTAAAAAAATCTCTTGAATTAAAACCGGTTTTGAATGGAAATGGAGATGAAACTATTAAAGTTCAAAAAGGTTCAATTGTTAAGATGGAAATGAGTGGAGATAAGATGGCAACTGTTTCTGTAGATGGAAAAGTTGCAACTATTGACGTTTCAATGCTATCAAAAGATGTAGTTGAACCTGAAAAATCTGAAACTGAAATTAAAGCGGAAGAAGAAAAGAAAGCCGAAGCTAAGAAGAAAGCGGAAGAAGAAAAGAAGGCTGAGGAAGAAAAGAAAGCAGCAGAAAAGAAGGCGGAAGAAGAAAAGAAAGCGGCAGAAAAGAAAGCCGAAGAAGAAAAAGCTGAAGCCAAGAAGAAAGCTTCTGCTAAAAAAGTAACTCTTTATGCCACAGAAAATTTGAATGTAAGATCAGAACAATCTGCTACTTCATCTAAACTTGGTATTTTATCAAAAGGTGAAAAAGTAAACGGAATAGATAGAGGAGAATGGGTAGAATTTGAATTTAACGGAAAGACAGCTTACGTTATAAAAGCATACCTTTCTGAAACAAAACCTGAAGTTGAAAAACCTAAAAAAGAAGAAAAATCTAATAAGAAAAACAACTCATCAAATACTACAACTCCATCTAAAAAAGAAAATGAAACTTATAATGCAGATATAGACACAGTTGTAGATTTAGCTTTAGCACAAGTTGGTAAACCTTATGTTTGGGCAACAGCTAATCCAAATATCGGTTTTGACTGTTCAGGTTTAACATACTATGTATACAAGCAAGTTGGAATCAACTTAAGTAGAACATCATATACTCAAATTAATTACGGTACTAGAGTTTCAGCATCAGAGTTAAGAAAAGGTGATTTAGTATTCTTTAACAATGGTGGAGGTAGAATTAGCCACGTTGGTATCTATATTGGAAACAACAAGTTTGTTCACGCTTCAACTCCTGGAACAGGCGTTATCGTAAGTAAACTTTTCGGAAGTTATTTCGGAAAAACTTTCGTTGGAGCAACAAGACTTATAAAATAGTTTATATGAATTTAAAGACGGTTTAAATACCGTCTTTTTTTATTGTGAAACAACAAGGTTCCCGGGAACCCACCCGATGCGAAGCATCGTGGAAGGGTGGGGTTCTTATTGGTTTTAATAAATTTTTATGTAATCTTTGAAACTTATTTACTATTAACGTCATAACTTAAACAGTAAATAAAACTTCAAATATTAGTAAGACTTATGTGTAAAACTAAATGTTTCACGTCATAGCAACTTATAAAGCAAATCTCCCAATACGTCATCTCGAGCGTAGTCAATCTAGCCCTGACTTTGTTTACTCGTAAATAAAAGTAGGTCTGACGGGGTAATTGTATTATTTGATACAATATCTCTGAAAAATGCATAAAGTTCTATTATCATAAATAAACTTTACACATATATAAAACTAAATACTTCACGTCAGAATCTTTTGCAAAGAAATGCCCCCAATACGTCATTTCGACCGGAGTGAAACGGAGTGGAGAAATCTCATACATTTACTTATAAACAAAAATAGGTTTGACATGGTTATTATATCATTTGATACAATAACTCTGGAGATCTCACACTATTATTTGCAAGCAAATAATAGTAAGTCCTGCAAAGAACTTATATAAAAATTATGTAATTATATACTAATAGTACGAAAATTTTTTAAGTTCTTTTTGCAAATGGAGTTTTTGTTGTATGTATCTACGATACATTCAGTTTTGCTTGGTTACAAGCAAAACTATGAGATTTTCGCAGTCGATTGTACTCAAATCAAAGATTTGAACAATCTTTGCGTCAGACCTACTATTGCTTGTAAACAAGCAAAGTTAGGGCTAGATTGACTACACTTCGCAATGCTTCGTTCCGCTCAAGATGACGTATAAAGAGAATATCTTTGTCCAATAGCCAGACATTAACAGTAAATAAACTTCAATGAAGTGTAAAAATTGTATATTATAAAGAAATAACTCACGTCTTAGCATTTTGTAAAGAAATGCCCCAAACATGTCATCTCGACCGAAGTGAGTGAAGTGAATCTAGCCCTAACTTTGTTTACTTGTAAACAAAGTAGACCTTATGAGATAATTACACTTATTAATAAAGTAGGTTTTAATAAATTAAGTATATAAGTTACATAAAAAAAGTATATTTAAAAATAAAAAATAATTATTCTACACGAGAACACTTTATAGCGTTAGAAATGCACTTTTATTTTTTTTTTTTTGACTTTCATCATAAATTATAGACATTAAATATTAATTATGATATAATATCATAAAGAGACTTCTTATTGGAATTTTGGGCTTTTTTTCAATAAGAGTTAAGGGTCTTTTTTATGATTTACATTGAAAATATTAAGCTGTGTTTATTTACAATGTAAATTTAAAACGATTTTTATTTAAGTAAAATTTAAGGAAATCTTACTTAAAATTTTAGTATTTATTATGGAAGGAGCAATGGAAAATGAAGAAAAGGGAAATTATTAAGAAGATTGTATCTATGTTAATGATCTTCGCCCTAGTTGTGCCGATTGCGTCACAAGCTTATGCAGCACATCCGACTAGAGGAGTAGAAGTAAATGCTGATCACTCTGAATTAGATAAAGCTGTGCAAGAAGCTAAAGATTCAGGGGTTAACGTTTCAAAAGAAGCAACTCAGGATAAAGGAACTGCAAGTTCCAATTCAGAAGCAGATGCAAAATTGGCAGCAGTAAAGGCTGATTATAAAAATCAGATACAAAAAATTAAAGCAGCAAAATTAAAAATGGATGATTATATTGCTAAGAAAAAGGAATATGACAAATTAAAGAAAAAATATGACGAAGAATTAGCAAAGTATAAAATCGCAAAGGAAAAATATGATAAAGAGTTAGAAGAATATAACAAGGCTGTGGAGGAATGGAAAAAGCATAAAGATGAAGATGGATACTTGCCAGAACAACATGCACAAACTTTGATTTTTAAGTCAGAGCCAAATGCAAAGTTAGAGTTTGTAGGAGATAAACCATTTTCAAAAGAAGAATGGAAGAATTATTTTACAAATGTTATAAAACCAAAAATTGATAAACATCCTGCTAACGGCTACAATGATTTTATTTCAACCGAACCACACGTAAATCCACCAGAAAAGGAAAGAACAGTTTTACGTAAGGGGATACCACTTACTGTTAGATATACAAATTTACAAAATTCTTATTTCAAAGGTAAAAAAATATCCAAAGTGGAATATACGTATACACTAAAGGAAACAGGTATTCCAGGATTAAATGATATGCTTGCTGCAATACACAGAGATCCAACAGTTACAATATATTATTTTAGTTTTTATAAAAATGCAAGTATTAATATGACTGCTAAGTTTTTTGATGAAAATGGTGAAGAAATGGATATGAAAGGGGCTTTGGTTAGTTTTGCATCATTAAATCGTGGGACAGGGAAACCTTCAGAGGCTCCTATAGTAGCAAATAAACCTACTACAGAGAAAGTTTTATCTTTCAATGGAGATTTTTTACCTATCAATGGTTCATCAATAACTGTACAAAATGGATCGGCTTATTCGCTTAATGATAATGAAAGCAGATCCAAAGGATCAAAGTTTGATGCTGCAGAATGGGATACAGAGACAGCACAATACAAGTGGTATGGTGCTATTGTTGGGAAAGTTACAAAGTCTCGAATAAATTTTACTTTTGGAGCGGATGGAAGGGCGATTCCATGGTTTGCATTTAATTCAGATGTTAAAGCAAATGGTGTGCCAATTAAACCTGTTGAACCAACACCTCCAACAGCACCGGAAGAACCACAAAAGCCTGAAACAAATGTTAGTTACCATTATGATGTATTTTATGTAAAATCACAAGTAGAGAAAAATGTAACTAATGCAAATAACCAAGATATAAATGATAAAGTGGTAGATACAGGATCAGTAGTAAACTTTGAACTAAAAACATCAGATTTTCCAAAACATCATGAAGAGATAAAATCATTAGTATTCACTGATACATTACCAGAAGGTTATCAACTTGATTTGGAAGGAACAAAAGCAAACAGTCCTGATTATGATGTAGAATATAATGAAGGCACAAGACTTCTTAAATTTACAGCTAAGACAAGTTTGTTAGAAAAGATAAATAAGGATCTTACAAAAGATGCTAAAGTTCCTTCACCAAAGATTACCGGTAAGGTAACAAAAGAAGGTACAAAATACGAAAACAAATTTAAAATTAGTATTAATAATGAATACGATGTAGAATCAAATCCGGTTAGAGTATTTACACCTACAAAACCTGTAAAAAATGTATTTGACAGTTCAGCACCACAAGTAAGTATAGATGGTGAAATTGTAAAAGCAGGACAAGA
>ERZ773090.521-NODE-521-length-19362-cov-5.495_pt1 | contig 19362 bp, 16 predicted proteins | sample MGYA00580579_ERZ773090 | MGnify/ENA primary metagenome ERZ773090 (study PRJEB29015, sample SAMEA2738014) | human oral metagenome | biome: human oral; feature: human-associated habitat; material: dental | place: China | collected 2132 ... | reverse complement strand
AACGGTGCAGAGTCGATCTATAACTTTGAGAAGCTGCAGTTTGATCTGAATTCGGGTGTCAATTCAGGGGATACCATGTTCACGCTACGAACTTGGCATGGAGCAGCAAATGTATTTGATTGGTCAAATGTTTCCGTGAATAATGCATCGACGTGGGCATCTGGGAGTACGGGGACAAAAAGGATAACGCTTCTGGATTTCCAGGATGTGGGTTATCCTCTTCGCATGAACAATTACACGCTAGCTGGAGGAACTGTCACTGGCGATATTGAATATGGCATGCGGACGGATTCGACTGCAACGTCAGGGAATATAGGTTTTACCAAACTATATTTTGACGTTAATAAATTTAAAAATGCGAATGTTGTATATGGCGGTGCGGATGCGAATGCAACGCTTCCTTCGAGCGGCACTATTTATGGCGGAACGTCGACGCTGGGCAATACGACAACGAAGAATAAGTTGACACTGGATGGAGTTACATTTACCCCAGGATTAGGTGTAGGGGTAATTGGCGGCTATAATCAAACAGCACGGGGAAATTCGACAGATAATGAGGTGATTCTAAAAAATGGTGCCGTCGTCAATGGACACGTCTATGGCGGGTATACGGAAGGCAATGGAACAGCGACGAACAATACTGTCACATTGAGCGGATTTAATGAGCAGACCAATGCCGTTCTACATGGTGGTCATAGCACAGGCGGCGGAGATGCCAGAACAGGGAATACGTTACGTGTGACGACAAGTGGTAACGGTGCAGAGTCGATCTATAACTTTGAGAAGCTGCAGTTTGATCTGAATTCGGGTGTCAATTCAGGGGATACCATGTTCACATTGGCAAGCTGGCATGGTTCTCCGCCGATTTTTGATTGGTCAAATATTTCTGTGAAGGGATTGTCCGCCTGGGCTGCACATCTAATGGATAATGGGGTCGATGATCCGTCTTTGCGCTTGTTTTATGGCGTATATGGCATACGTTTTACAAATTATGCACCTTCATTTATTGGCACAGTTCGTGACTATGAATTTGGGAAACAACTGAATACTTCTCCCGGGGCATCGGTTACCGCAAATGAAATCACTCTATCGGGCAACCGCTTCCAGAATGCAGGACATGGTGTAAATGTGACAACGCCCGGGGCAACTCCGCGCGATACCTATGCAGGGCTGTCCATCTATGGCAACACAACGAATCATAACGAACTGAATATCACGGGCGGTAGCCATACGAATGCCCGCGCAGGCTATACGGATGCGCAGAACGGTGGCTCGGAAGATAATACACTGAATCTTACAGGCGGCAATGTCACCAACGGCTATGCGGGCTATACGACGGGCGTGCATCTGCTTGTCGATCCGACGAGCGAGACGAATCCGACGGCGGTCGACACCACGAAGAATGCCGATGCGAAGAACAATACCGTCAACATCAACGGCGGTACACTGAACGCGGGCGGCAAGCTCTACGGCGGCTACATCGCCCCGAACGCGTCCCTTACGCCGCCGAACAACGTCTCGGCGGGCGATGCCAAGGGCAACACCATCAACATCGAGAATGGAACATTCGGCGGCAGTACCGAAATCTACGGCGGCTATACGAACGGCACGGGCAAGGCGACGGGCAACACCGTCAACCTCGGCAAGAGTGACGGCACGTTTAGTGCGTCCACTTTGAATAACACATTCATCTACGGCGGCGCATCGAGCGGCTCCGCAGCCGATGTCATGACGGACAACACGCTGAACGTCAACACGCAGAACATCACGGCACGCGGCGTTCAGAACTTCGGCAAGACCAAGTTCAACCTCAACAGCACCACCGTTGTCAGCCGTCCGACACCGAACACGCTCCTCACCATCGGCGGCGGTGCCACCACAGGCCTTGACTGGGCAGGGGTCGAAGTAAACCCTGGCAGCACCACCTTCACGCCGAGCACCTACGAGAAACACCTCTTCAAGGCCATGCACAACGGCTCCGGCATCACCTTCAGCAACTATGCGCCGCATGGTGCAAAAGAAAAGATTGTCGGCAACCTCGAATACATCATCGACACGGACAATCATACGGGAACCGCAGGACAGGACGTCTACATCGACGGCTTCCAGTTCAAGGACAACACGAGCGCGGCATACAGCGAAACAACGAGCCATCCGGAGGCTTGGGCGGGACGCACCGCGAGCGGACAGACCGTCACCAACAACAAACTGGCATTCACAGGCAATGCCGTGAACGCATACGGCGGATTGGTCGAAAACAAAAAACACAACAGCGACGGCACCTATAAAACAACGGGCGATGCCAAGAAGAACACGCTCGATGTCACGGGCGGTACCCTTACCAATGCCTATGGCGCAAAAGTCACGGCAAAGAACGGCAGTGCCGATGAGAACAACGTCAATATTGCGAGCTCTGTCACGGGGTCTGTTTACGGTGCGGAACTTACGGGGACGGGCACCGGTGACGCGACCAAGAGCACCGTCAAGATCACTGCCGGAACGGTCGGCGGCGATGTCTACGGCGGCAAGGTCGCGGGCACGGGCGCGGCAACGGGACATACAATCAACCTGTATGGCGGCTCTGTCACAGGAAACGTCTACGGCGGACACACCGCATCGGGTGCCACCACAGGCAACACCGTGAACCTTGGCAATAGCACAACGAACGCCGTCACCACCGTCACCGGCACCATCTACGGTGGCAATCAGGCGGCGGACACCAATAACGTCCTGAACGTCAACACCAACGCCACAGCGGGCAACATCGCGAACTTCGGCATGGTGAAGTTCAACTTCAACAGCACCTTCAACCAGGCGAATCCCATGCTGAACCTCGTTGGCGGCGCTGCGACCAACCTCGACTGGAACAAATTCCAGCATACAGGAAATGCACCGAGCGGAACATCCGTCCTCATGCAGAACCTCAGCAATATTAACGTTGCTAATTACCACGGTGCGAGGGAAGTCTCCTCCACGGGCACGCATGAGTACACCATCGACACGGACACCAACACAGCGACGGCAAAGCAGATCCTCTTCGGCGGCTACCAGTTCAAGGATGCAGTTGTCACGCCAACGACGAGCGATACGACGAAGGATGTCTGGGCAGGACGCTCCGTCATCGGCAACACAACCACCAACAACACCCTCACCATCAACGGCACGAGCCACCGCGATGCCTACGGCGGCTGGACGGCAGGCACGGGCACAACGGCTGCGGCAAAGTTCAACAGCACGAGCAACACCGTCAACCTCAAAGCGGGTTCCTCCGTGCGCAACATCTACGGCGGCTTTACCTCCGTGCAAAGCGGAAACGCAACCGGCAACAACGTGAATATCTCCGGCGGCAGTGTCAGCGGCACTGTGCACGGCGGGTATCTTTCCCATGCCTCGGCGACGGGGGATGCCACGGGCAACACCATCACCATCACCGGCGGTACGATGGGCGATGTCTACGGCGGCTTTACGGCAGGGACAGGAGCCACCACGGGCAACACCGTCAACCTCGGCAGTGCGGCGGATGCCGTCGCCTCGGGTACCACCATTGGCACCATCTACGGCGGCAACAAGGCAGCCGCAGCGGACAACACACTCAACGTCTACGACAGCGCCACGGCGAGGAACATCGCCAACTTCGACAAGATCAACTTCAAGGCGACGAGCAGCCACATCGCGGTGGGCGACACCCTTTTGACGCTGACAACCGGTGCCACGAACTTTGACTGGACGAAACTCCACGTCGACAACCTCGACAACCTAAATTCCAGTGCCACGAGTGACCGCATCCTGACACTCATGCACAACAGCAACAACATCAACCTCAGCAACTATACACCCACGGGAACGCGCGGACGCATCCACACAAACGACTACGAGGCGGACATCACGACCGACGGCAACCTTGCCACCACACAGAACGTCTACCTCAAGGGCTATCGCTTCCAGAACAACACCACAAACTATGCGGGCGGCACAGCCACGGATGCATGGGGCGGACGTTCCATCATCGGCAATAAGGTACAGAAAAACAAGCTGACGCTCACGGGCGGCAGCGCGACGCTCAACGCACGCGGCGGCATGGTCGAGAATACGACCGTTCCGGGCACCACGGGCGATGCGGCAGAGAACAAACTCATCCTGAACACCGGTGCACAGACCGCGAACGCCTATGGTGCAGAGGTTAAGACCAAGACGGGCAGCGCGACCAAGAACGAAGTGACCATCAACGCCGGCACCGTGCACGGCAACGTCTATGGTGCAGCGCTGACGCATGCCACAGCAACGGGCAGCGCAACGGACAACACCGTCACCTTCGCCGGCGGTTCGGTCATCGGCAACGTCTACGGCGGCTTTACGAACGGCTCCGGCAATACGACGGGCAACACGGTAAATCTTGGCGATGGCACGCACAGCATCACGGCAGGCTCGGCGATCGGCGGCACCATCTACGGCGGCAACAAGGCGACGGATACGGGCAATACGCTGAACGTCAACACGAACGCGACAGCGGGCAACATCGGGAACTTCGAGAACCTGAAGTTCAACATCAACAGCAATGCGCTGAACCCCGCGAACCCCATGCTGACCCTCAATGCAGGTACGGCAACGAACAACCTCGACTGGGGCAAGCTCACCGTCGATGCGACGAACTTCAACAGCCCGATCAGCACATACGAAGCTTACAATTTGAAGCTCATGCAGAATACAGCGGGCATCAACTTCACGAAGAACAGCGTCAATACCTATACGGCAAACGGAGGAATTAAGAGTGTCAACAGCGGGAACTTCGAGTTCAGCATTGACACGCTCGGCTCCTCGGTCAACACCACCGAAGTACGTGCGGCAGGGTACCAGTACAAAAACCATACCGGCGCGACCTACACAGCAGGCGATGGCACCCACAACGCCGCATGGGCAGGACGCACCGCCGTCGGCAACAAAGTGGAGAACAACAAGCTGACCGTTACGGGCGGCAGCATCAGTGCGGCGGCGTACGGCGGCCTTGTGGAGAACCACAAGCTTGACGCACACGGCAACCCGCTCCCAACGGGCGACGCGGAAAAGAATACCATCGCCGTCGCGGGCGGAACGGTCGCCAACGCCTACGGTGCCGAAGTACGCACCAAGAACGGAAATGCCACAGAGAACACCGCCGAGATCACGAATGGGACCGTCGGCTCTGTTTACGGTGCCTCCCTTGCGGCAGCAGGAGCCACGGGCACGGCAAATAAGAGCAAGGTCAACATCACGGGCGGTACGGTCAATGGCTCTGTCTACGGCGGACATATCGCGAACGCTGCGGCAACGGGTCAGATCACGAACAGCGAAGTGAACATCGCGGGCGGCAGCATCAGCGGCACCATCTACGGCGGCAAAAACGAAGGCACGGGCAATGCCACGGGCGCGACGATCAACATCACGGCCGGCTCGATGGGCAACGTCTACGGCGGCTTTACGAACGGCTCCGGCAATACGACGGGCAACACCGTCAACCTCGGCACGGCAACGACCGCATTTGCTGCAACGAGCGTCGGCACCATCTTCGGCGGCAACAAGAGCACCGTCACAGACAACACCCTCAACGTCAACAGCCGAAATGCGAGCGCGGCGGACGTCAAGCACTTCGAGAACGTCAACTTCGACGTTGCACACAACGTCAGCCATGGGGACACCATGCTCACACTCACAAACGGAGCAGGTACCACCATCGACTGGTCGAAAATGCAGCTGAAGAACCTTGACACCATCACGGCAAGCCCCACGGAAAACCGTATCCTTACCCTCCTAAACAGCACAAACAACGTCACCTTCACGAACTACGACCCCGTACGCGCCAGCGAAACAAAGCGCGACGGCGACTACGAATACGTCTTGGACAAAGACCCCGTCAACCCCAACAAACGCGTTGACGTCATCGGCTACCGCTTCCGCAACAACCAGCCGACCTACAGTACGGGCAGCAACGCCGAGGCATGGGGCGGACGCACGAAAGTCGGCAACACCGTTGAAAACAACACCCTCAAAATCACGGGCGGGGCAATCACCACGGCAGCCCACGGCGGCCTTGCCGAGAACACCAAGGCAGGCTCCGGCAGCGACGGCTATGACCCGAGCGGCGACGCATCGACGAACAAGCTCATCCTGGAGGGCGGCACCATCGCAGACGGCTATGGTGCAACCGTTCGGACCGAGGCCGGAAACGCCACACAGAACACCGTTGACCTCAAGGGGACCACAGTTACCGGCAGCCTCTACGGCGGCGCACTGAGACACGCAGCCGCACACGGCGCAGCCACCCGGAACAACGTCAACCTCTACAGCGGCACCGTTGCGGGCAACGTCTACGGCGGCTTTGCCAGCCATAACGGCACCACCACGGGCAACACCATCACCATCGGCGACGGCACAAACGATGTAACCGTCACCGTCACGGGCAAACTCATCGGCGGCAACAAGGCCGCCACGGACAACGTCCTCAACATCAAGAGCAAGGGCGCACAGGCGGGGACCCTTGAAAACTTCGGCAAGATCACATTCAACCTCGGCGCGAACGTTGCCGACGGAGATACGGTCTTGACGCTCAACCAGAACACCTCCCTTGCCTATAACACCATCGAAAAGCCGACGGGGACAAGCGTCTCTACATGGCTCGGCAACGTCATGGAAAAGAACGTTCACCTCTTCCAGATGGCAGCGGGCAAGAAACTTACCCTCAGCGGATACAATCCCGCAACGGGCAGTGAGCGCTCGGAGGACGTCGAATACAGCCTCGTCACCAACAACAACCAAGACGTTACCACCGCAGGCGGCAGCCTTGACCTCTCGGCGTACAAGTGGAAGAACGCGAACGTCGAAATCAATAGCGGTGCACACACCGACGTCTTCGGCGGCAAGACCGTGTACGGCACGACAGGTGAGACCAAGACCAACACACTCACCCTCAAAGCAGGTGCGAGCGTCACCAATGCCATCGGCGGCGACACAAAGACCACGAGCGGCACGGCAGAGGAGAACACCCTAAAGGTTGAAGCCGGAACGGCCGTGAACGCCCTCGGAGCCAAGACAAAGCACGGCAAGGCTCTCCAGAACAAAGCCATCCTCACGGGCGGCAGCGTCACCGGCAAACTCGTTGGCGCACAGAGCACCGACGGAGCCGCCGAAAAGAACCGCGCTGAAGTGCGCGGCGGCAGCACAGCGAACGCCTACGGCGCAGAAACCCTCGTCGGCGATGCGGCCGAAAACAGCGCCGTCATCACCGCAGGCAGCGTCACGGGCACCCTCAAGGGCGCACAGAGCGCCGGCAAGGCAGTGAAGAACAGCGTTGAGATCGCGGGCGGCAGCATCAGCGGAGCCAAGGTCATGGGTGCGGAAGCAGCCGGCAATGCCGAGCGGAACACCGTCACCATCACCGCCACACCCACCGCGAACGCAGCGACCGAGATCATCGGCGGACGCTCCACCGGCGGCGATGCCATCGAAAACGTCGTGAACGTTAACGCAAGCATCACCGGTGATGTCTACGGCGGACGTGCCCATAACGCATCGCTGCGCAACATCGTCAACATCGCCGACGGCGTCACCGTCACCGGAAGCGTCTTCGGCGGGGCCTGCGTCATCGCCGAAGGCAACCAAGTCTACGTCGGCAGAGGTTCTACCGTCACCGGCAACGTCACGGGCGGCAGTGCGCCGACCAGCGACGGCAACACCATCCATCTCACCGGCTCCACCGTTGGCGGCAACGTCATCGGCGGCACGGGCCTTGCCGCAAACGGCAACACCCTTGCCATCCACCATGACACGGCACACCCGACCTCGCACATCAACGACTTTACGGGCATCAAGAAACTTCACTTCTACCTCAGCGAGGGCATCGAAAACGAAAACCCAACCCTCCTGCAGCTTGGTGTCAGCCATAAAGATATCGCGAACATCGACGTCGGTCTCGGCGTTCATGGCCGCGCACGTGCGCTCAAAGTCAACGACGTCATCAGCCTCATGAAGGTCGCAGGAAGCGGTACGCTCGACAACATCCCGACCGACAACAAAGTCACGGGCATGCAGGGCGTATCCCTCCTCTATGAATTTGCATTCCAGCGGCGCAACACCGACGAGCTCATCGCGACCGTCACCAAGGCCGCCATCAGCGACCAGACCAAATCCTTCGTTGAGACCAGAGCCGCCGCCACCGACTTCATCAACCGCGGCGCAGACCTTCTCGCAGGGCCCGGCATCACCGCGGCTAAGCACGAAGCAAAAGGCGGCGCAAGAGAGGATAACGAAGCCCGGGGCTACCACCTCTGGGCCTCCATGCAGCAGGGCAACATGCGCACCGAGACCGGCTCCTACGCCGACACCAAGGGGTACAACCTCAGCCTCGGGTGGGCACGTGAGCTCAAAGGAAAAACAGCAACCCTCACCTTTACCCCGTTCGTCGAATACGGCAAAGGCACCTACAACTCCTACCTCGACGACGGCACACACGGCAGCGGCAACGTCAGCTACCTCGGTGCCGGCATCATGGGGCGCATGGAAAACAACAAGGGCCTGTGGGCCGAGGCGGCCCTGCACGGCGGCAAAGTACGCAGCGACTACAAAGGCTCCGTCTACACCGGCAGCACATCGAGCTATGACAGCGCGAACGCCTACTATGCGGCACATCTTGGCATCGGCAAGGAGGTCAAAACAAACGACAAAGACAAGATGAACGCCTATCTGCGTTACTTCTGGTCGTACCAGTCGGGGATGCAGGCAGGGATCCATTCGACCGGATCGAGCATGAGCACGGACGACTACGACTTCAGCGGCGTGCACTCGAACCGCGTGCGTCTGGGCTTCACGTACACGCATCAGGACAGCGACAAGAGCGAAGTCTATGCGGGCCTTGCGTGGGAGTACGAGCTGAGCGGAAAGGCGGGAGCAACGTACCAGGGGTATGATGCACCGAGCCCGAGCCTCAGAGGCGGAAGCGCCATGCTCGAAGCGGGCTACCGCTTCGCACCGAAGGACAGCCGCTTCTCGTATGACCTGCGCTTTACCGGCTGGCAGGGCAAGCGTCACGGCTATACCGGCGGCGTACACGTCAACTGGGCGTTCTAACCAGCGATTTTCACCAAGATACAAAGGCGCTTCTTATGAAGCGCCTTTTCTTTTTGTCGGTTTTGTGGTAATATCAACGATGTAATTTGTGCATGAATATCTGCGTATGTTGTGCTGATCGTGAAAAGGGGCGCATTCTAAAACTCCTCAGTGAGGTGAATCAAATGGATGAACAGAAAACAATGATGTTCTCCTTCGGCGAGGATAAGCCGAAGGCGGATGTGGTCATACGAGCGGCGGCTGCTGCGATGCGGGAGAAGGGCTACAATCCCATCAATCAGCTGGTCGGCTATCTGCTCTCGGGTGATCCGGCCTATATTACAAGTCATCAGGACGCGCGGAGCAAGATTCGCAGCCTTGAGCGCGATGAGCTGCTCGATGAGCTTGTGCGCTTCTATTTGGAGCATGAGAAGTGAAGCGTTATATGTCGCTTGACATCGGCGACGCGACGATCGGCATTGCCGTCAGCGACCTGCTCGGACTCACGGCACAGGGGGTGGAGACGATCCGCCGCACGGAGCTCTCCGCCGATCTCGACCGCCTTGCACAGCTTGTGCAGGAGTATGAGCCGACGGGCTTTGTCGCAGGTCTGCCAAAGCATATGAACGGAGACGAGGGCGAGCGCTGTCAGATTGTCCGCGCATTTATGGCAGATACTGCAGCGCGGTTCCCCGCGATGGAGATACACTACTGGGACGAGCGCCTATCGACGGTTGCCGCATCGCGTGCGCTTATCGAGGGCGATGTCTCGCGCAGGAAACGCCGCAAGGTCATCGATAAGATGGCAGCAGTCTATATTCTGCAGGGCTTTTTGGATCGGCAGCAGCATTTGAAATAAAGGAGAACCCAAATGGCAGAACATGAAGAGCTTCACGATGAGGATGTCATTGTCGTTATGACGAATGAGGACGGAGACGAACTCTACTACCGTGAGGAGATGATGATCCCCATCGGCGCGGATCGCTTTGCCGTGCTGATCGCGCTCAACGCTTCGTCGGAGGATGAGCTTGCGCATGCCGAGGAGGGGGACGAGGCAACGATTGCAAAGATTGTCACGGGCGATGATGGTGAGGATATCTACACCGATCCGACGGACGAGGAGTTTGACGCGGTGTGCCGCGCCTATGAACTCCTGGAAGACGACTGAAGAGAGGATGTGAGGGCTGTCATCAAGGGAGGATGACAGCTTTTTCGTAGGGAATTGTATGCAGAGAGGAAGGATCCGTTTGAAGGAGTCATTGCGGGAGATATGGGCCTTCTTGAATAACAACGGGCTACGCAAGGCGATGGAAGCGGTCTATCGCGGGAAGGGAACGCCGCTCCAAAAGAAGATTGTATTCGGGATCCCGGCACTGGCGCTGATGTTTGTCCTGATTGTGCTGTTTGTCATCGGTCCCATGTCGGGGTCTTCGCCCCACACGGATGAACGAGGTGTACCGGTTTACTTTACCGTTCGGCCCGGCATGAGCGTGAGCGAGATCGGGAAGGAGCTGCATGAGCGCGGTGTCATCGACAGTGAGACGAAGTTCTGGTGGACGGCGAAGCTGAACGGCTTTGAGAACAAGGTTAAGAGCGGTACCTTTGCGTTGGAGACGGGAATGTCGCCGCGTGATGCGCTCGAGACGTTGGTCTACGGAAACACGGTCGTGATCCGCTTTACCATTCCCGAGGGATTCAGTGTCCGTGAAATCGCGGAGCGTCTCGAGAAGGAGGGGCTGGTCAGTGCGGATGACTTTATGCGGCGCGCCAAGACCTACCGACCCTATCCCTATGTCGAGGAGCATGAGAATGTTCGCTATGCGGCCGAGGGATTCCTTTTCCCGGACACCTATGAGATCAACGGGGAGTTCGATGGCGCACGCATTATGGAGATGATGGCGGAGAACTTCGATCGCCGTCTGACGAAGGAGATGCGCGAACGCGCGAAGGAGATGAATCTCTCGATCTACGAGCTCGTGACGCTCGCCTCGCTCGTTGAGAAGGAGGCGTATCATGAGGAGGATCGTCCGATCATCGCGCAGATCTTCCTCAAGCGCCTGCGTCTCGGTATGCCGCTGCAGGCAGATCCAACGGTGCAGTACCTGCTGAATGAGCCGAAAGAAGATCTGCTCTTCAGCGATACGGAGATCGAGTCGCCGTACAATACGTATCAGAACGTCGGTCTGCCGCCGGGACCGATTGCAAGCCCAGGCACAGCGTCCCTGATGGCCGTGCTTCATCCGGCGGCAACGAATTACCTGTACTTCGTTGCCGATCGGAACGGGAACAACTACTATGCGACGAACTATGCGGATCATCTGGCTCTCGTCGATCGGGTGCGTTGAATGCTATGGAGGCTGATGGATGAAAAAAAGACCTGAACTGCTTGCGCCAGCGGGGACGATGGAGAAGCTGCAGATGGCACTCGCCTACGGTGCGGATGCGGCGTATCTCGGGGGGGTGCAGTTCGGCCTGCGTGCATTTGGCGGCAATTTTGCCAATGAAGAGATACGAGCAGCGGTGCAGCTGGCCCACGGCGCGGGAAAGAAGGTCTATGTGACGGTCAATGTGTTCCCGCACAATGACGATCTCGTATCGCTGCCGGACTATCTGCGTTTTCTCGCGGAGGTTGGGGCTGATGCCGTACTTGTTGCCGATCTCGGCGTGTTCATGCTTGTGCGTGAAGCGGCACCTACACTGCCTGTGCACATCAGTACCCAGGCAAACAATGTGAACTGGCGCACGGTGCGCGCGTGGCAGGAGCTCGGTGCCGCGCGCGTTGTGCTTGCACGCGAGCTCTCGCGTGAGGAGATTCGGGAGATTCGCCGTCATACGTCGGTGGAACTCGAGCTCTTTGTGCACGGGGCGATGTGCATTTCCTACTCGGGGCGCTGCCTCCTCAGCAGCTATTTCACGGGGCGCGATGCGAACCGCGGTGCCTGTGCCCAGTCCTGCCGCTGGAAATACGCGCTCGTGGAGATGTCGCGTCCCGGAGAGTACTATCCGATCGCGGAGGATGAGCGCGGCACCTACATTATGAACTCGAAGGATCTCTGCCTCCTGCCGCATCTGGATGAGGTGGTCGGCTGCGGGATTGACAGCCTCAAGATCGAGGGGCGCATGAAGAGCGTGCACTATGTTGCAAGCGTGGTCAAGGCGTACCGCATGGCGCTCGATGCCTGTCTCTCGGGGAATCCGTACGAGGTGCGCGAGGAATGGCGGGCAGAGCTGGAAAAGGTTTCGCACCGCGCCTACACGACTGGATTTTTCTTTGGAAAGACGACGGGGGCGGATCAGATCTATGGCTCGTCCTCCTACGAACAGACATCGGATTTTGTCGGACTTGTACGTGCATACGATCCCGTGACACAGATTGCCACGGTGGAGCAGCGCAACAATATGAAGCTGGGGCAGGAGATCGAGGTCTTTCAGCCCGTAGGTGCACCGTTCCGACAGAACCTTTCAGAGATGTGGGATGAAGGGGGGCAGGAAATCGCAGCGGCCCCGCATCCGCAGCAGATCGTCCGCATGCGGATGACGCAGGAGGTCGCGGCAAACAGTATTCTGCGCCGTGATGTGCCGATGAAGAAGGAGGAATGATGATGGAGCATGTGATTCGCCGCTATGCGTGTGCCTCGGGGCGCGTGCAGGGCGTGGGCTTCCGTATGTTCGTGCGTCAGCAGGCGGTGATGAATGATATCACGGGCTGGGTGATGAATATGTCGGACGGTACGGTGACGATGGAGCTGCAGGGGGCAGAATCTGCGGTTGAGACCGCATTTGCCGCGATGCGCGAGGGAAACTACTTCATCCATGTGGAGCATCTGGAGATTGAGGAGCGCGAGCCTGTGGATGGGGAGCGTGATTTCACCATCAAATACTAGGAGTGTGTATGGGGAAAATACTGGTACTGAACGGCCCAAATCTGAATCTGCTCGGCACGCGTGAGCCGGAGATCTACGGCTCGTTGACGCTTGCGGACATCAACGAACGACTGCGCCGCCGCGCTGTGGAGGCGGGGCATGCGATTGAGTTTATCCAGTCGAACCACGAGGGCGTGCTTGTGGACGCGATTCAGGCGGCACGCAACACGGCGGACTACATCATCCTCAACGCTGCCGCATTCACGCATTACAGCATCGCAATCCGCGACGCAATCGCGGCGGTCGATGTGCCTGTCATCGAGGTGCATCTCTCGAACATTCATCAGCGCGAAGAGTTCCGTCATAAATCGGTCATTGCCCCCGTTGTGCTCGGGCAGATCTCAGGGCTCGGCGCGGAGAGCTATAGCGCGGCACTCGAGGCGATTCTCAGCCGCATGGGAGGAAGACAATGAATATGGAGGGACGCATTGCACGCCTGCGCGCACTGCTTACGGAGAAGATTGTGGATGCGGTGCTCATTACGAAGGAGGAGAACGTCCACTATTTCAGCGGCTTTCGCGGAGACTCGACCGCGCTCCTCGTGACGCACGAGCATCTCCTTCTCATAACGGACAGCCGCTATACGGAGCAGGCTGCGGCAGAGGCACCCCTCTATGAAATTGTCGAGCAGCGGGACGGGCTGTATCGGAAGGCTGCGGAGCTTGCGGCAGATGCGGGCGTGGTTGCCCTTGGCTTTGAGGGCGGTGCCCTTGTCTATGATCATGTCGTCAAGCTGCGGGAGCTGCTCGGTGAGATCTCGCTCGATACGCCGCTGCACCTCGATCTGCTGCGGCAGGTGAAGGATGCGGATGAGATTGCGCTGATCCGTCGCGCGTGTGAGATTGCGGATGAGGGCTTTGCCCATATCCTTTCATACATTCAGCCGGGTATAACGGAGATGGAGGTTGCGGCAGAGCTCGAGCATCATATGCGTAAGCTTGGGTCGGAGCGTCCCGCATTTCAAACCATCATCGCGTCGGGCGTACGCGGCAGTCTGCCGCATGGCGTGGCGAGCGACAAGGTGATCGCGCACGGCGAGCTCGTGACGATGGACTTCGGTGCGGTCTGCGCGGGCTATCATTCGGACATCACGCGTACCATCTGTGTGGGGCGAGCGGACGCGCGGCAGCGTGAACTCTATGATGCGGTTCTCACGGCACAGCAGCGTGCGCTTGCCGCACTCCGCCCCGGCGTAACGGGCATCGAGGTCGACCGTGTGGCGCGGGACTGCCTTGCGGACCATGAGCTCGATCAATACTTTGGGCATGGGCTCGGGCACAGCCTCGGCCTCGAGATCCACGAGGAGCCGCGCCTATCGAAGGCTGGGAAGGATATGATGCAGCCGAATATGCTCATTACGGATGAGCCGGGGGTCTACATCCCAGGCTGGGGCGGCATTCGCATCGAGGATACCGTGCTCATCACGGCAGATGGTGCAGAGGCACTCACGCATGCGCCAAAAGAATTTATTGAAATCTGCATATAAAACCGCTATAATATGCAGAGATAATTACTATATGGAGGAACGAATAATATGATTAACAGCACCGATTTCCGTACCGGCCTTACCATTGAGTACGATGGGGGCGTCTGGCAGATTGTCGATTTCCAGCATGTAAAGCCGGGGAAAGGTGCCGCGTTCGTCCGTACGAAGATCAAGAATGTCGAGACCGGTGCCGTGATTGAGCGCACGTTTAATCCGAATGAGAAGATGCCCGCCGCGCATCTTGAGACGCATACTATGCAGTTCCTCTATGAGGCGGACGGTGTCTATACGTTCATGAACACGGAGACCTATGAGCAGAGCGAACTCTCTAAGGAACAGCTCGGCGATGCGCTGAACTACCTCATGGAGAACATGGAGGTCGCGATGCAGCAGTTCAAGGGCCGTATCATCGGCATCCAGTTGCCGAACTCGGTGAGCCTCAAGGTCGTCGAGTGTGAGCCGAGCGTCAAGGGCAACACGGCGACGGGGGCGACGAAGATGGCAAAGGTCGAAACCGGCTACGAGGTGCGCGTACCGCTCTTTATCAATGAGGGAGATGTGCTGCGCATTGATACGCGCACAGGCAACTATATTGAACGTGCCTAAGAGCAGCTGAGGTATTTCCTACGAATGGAGGATATGGAAATGGACAATGAAAAGAATGCAGTGAAGAAGGAAACGGGCCTTGGAACGATCCGCGTTGCGGATGAGGTCGTCAGCATCATCGCAGGTCTTGCGACGACGGAGGTCGCGGGCGTTGCGGGCATGAGCGGTGGCATTGCGGGCGGCATTGCAGAGATCCTTGGCCGCAAGAATTTTTCCAAGGGCGTCAAGGTTGAGGTGGGCGAGAAGGAAGCTGCCGTCGATCTCTATATCATCGTGCAGTACGGCATCCGTATCCCGGAGGTGGCTCTTGCCGCACAGGAAAACGTGAAACGCGCCATCGAGACGATGACGGGCCTTACCGTTGTCGAGGTAAATGTGCATGTGCAGGGTGTCGGCTTCCCAGAGGAGGAGCCGAAGACCGAGGAAGCTCGTGTACGCTGAATGTGATAGAGGAGCCATGCGATGGGCATTATAAATCGTCTGCTGCTCCTGCCCTATACGCTGTGTATCATGACGCTCGCCATTGCCGTGGTCGCTGCAGCTCTGCGCATTGTGCCGGAGAGCGTCTGGCTGAACGAGCTGCGCTATGCACTGTCTCGTCAGGAACTGCTCGCGGTGTGCGGCGGATTCTTTTTGGTCAGTCTCAAGCTGTTCTTTGCAGTGTTTTCGAGAACATCGAGTTCCGCGCGGACGCATGGCGAGTTTATGGTTGTCAATACATCGGCAGGGGCGGTGCAGGTGGCAATCTCTGCTGTACGCGGCATTGTGGAGCGTGAGGCACTCTCCATGCAGGGGGTTCGGACAGCATCCGCTACGATCTCTGTGCATGATGCGCCGAAGGACTCTGTCGAGACACCTATGCAGGTGGAGATCAAGATTACGCTTGCAGACCATACGAGCCTGCATACGATATCGACGGAGCTGACACAGCGCGTGCACAAGAGTCTCCACGATGCGCTGGGCATTGCGGAGGTCCCTGTAACGCTCCGCGTGACGGAGATCTCAAATGCCGCCGGCGGGACCAAGCGCTCGGTATCTTAGCGGGGGAACGGTATGAAAGAAAATCTTCTGCGCTTCCTCCAAGAGCAATGGCTGAATCATCGGGGACGTACGGCAGGACTTCTGATCGGTACATTGTTCGGTATATTCGTCCTGCTCTTTGGATTTTGGAGCATGGTATTTGTCCTTCTCTGCGCGGGCATTGGAATGTATATTGGGGTGCGTGCGGAGCGCGTCGGCGGCTGGACGGAACTGTTTGATTCGAGTGCGTTGAGCCGCCTGTTTCGGAGGATGTCATGAGCCGCAGACACGCGCGGGAGGCGGCTCTCCTGACGCTCTTTCAGTTGGAGTTCGATGCGGACGGGGCATCGGCGGACAGTGCAAGCGATCTCGCGATTGACGAGGTGGAGGGCATCAAGGAGAATGATCTGCCCTATGCGCATGCGCTTGTGCAGGGAACACGCGCGCATCTTGCTGAGATCGACGAAGAGATCACGCGTCTTGCGAAGGAGTGGAAACTCCACCGTATGGCGGCGGTGGACCGCAACCTCATCCGCATGGCGTATTACGAGATGCGCTATCAGGAAGAGCGCATCGATCCGCCGATTGCCATCAATGAGGCGGTCGAACTGGCAAAAAAATATGGCTCGGATGAAGCGAGCCGCTATGTAAACGGGATTCTTGCTGCAATGCAAAAATCTGTTTGAGCAATCAATGATAAAGGACCCGTTGCGCGAGCGTTTCGTGCAATGGTTCTTTTTTTATCAGTGATCCTCCGTACGGAAAGGGACTTTATGACCGTTCATTCTGTCAGCGATGTCACACGCTACATCAAGGGCATGTTCGAAGGGGAGGCGATCCTCTCCGATCTCCTGATTCGCGGCGAGGTGTCCAATTTCAAGCGCTATCCCTCGGGGCATTGTTATTTTACGCTCAAGGATGCGAGCGCGAGCATGAAATGTGTCATGTTCAACGGGTATGCACGCAGCCTGCGTTTCACGCCCGAGAATGGAATGCAGGTCATCGCGGGCGGCAGTGTGTCTGTCTACGAGCGCGACGGGGCCTATCAGCTCTATGTGAATGCGCTGACACCGGAGGGCGCGGGAGCACTCGCGCTTGCCTTTGAGCAGCTCAAGGAGAAGCTGCATGCAGAGGGGCTTTTCGATGAGGCACATAAGCAGCCCCTGCCGCGATTCCCGCGTCGCATCGGGATTGTCACTTCATCCGCCGGAGCCGTTCTGCGCGATATCCACAAGGTCGCAAAGCGCCGCTGGCCGTCGGTGCAGCTGGTCCTCTGCCCCGTTCTCGTGCAGGGAACGGAGGCAGCGGGACAAATCGCGGCGGCAATCCGATTCTTTAATGAGAAATATCCTGTGGATGTGCTCATCGTCGGACGCGGCGGCGGCTCGGCCGAGGATCTCTGGGCGTTCAACGAGGAACCTGTTGTGCGTGCGATCTACGCCTCGCGGATTCCCGTGATCTCTGCCGTCGGGCATGAGACGGATACAACCCTCGCGGACTTTGTCAGTGATCGCCGCGCAGCGACACCGTCACAGGCGGCAGAGTTTGCTGTGCCCGATGCGGATGAGCTGCGGCAGTATGCGGATGGCCTGCTCCTGCGCCTCCATGCGGGGCGTACGCGTCAGATGGAACAGCGCAGCATGCGGCTGCGGACGCTGCTGGATCGACCGTGGTATCGGAATCCAAAGCTGCTCCTTGCTGTTCCCATGCAGCGTACGGATCGCGCATTGGAGCGTCTGCACCACGCAGCAAAGGATGGGCGCACAAACGCACGTCATCGCCTCGAACTCGTGCTGAAACGCCTCGAGCTCCTGAATCCCGTACAGATTCTCTATCGCGGATTCAGCGTAGTGGAGAAGGACGGCAAGACGGTGACGCGGTCAAAGGAACTCGCGGCGGATGATCTTCTGACGATCACGTTTGCAGATGGGAAAGTATCGGCTGTGGTTGCAGCAAAGGAGAAGGAGCATGGCGCGTAAAAAGGAGATGGCATTCGAGGATGCCTTGGACGCATTGGAGAAGATCGTTGCGGAGATCGAGACCGGGGAACTGTCGCTTGCGGATCTCATGGCGAAGTACTCGGAGGGAATACGGCTCTCCGATGTCTGTATGACCTCCCTCAAACGCGCAGAAGAGACGATGGATCTTCTGGTGAAGGACACGGCGAACGGCATCACGGAAGAATCGCTGCAGATCGGAGGATGAGATGAAGGAACTCTGGAAGAAACGACGGGAGCTTGTCGAGGCGGCACTTGCGGAGGAGCTCGCAAAAACCCCTGTGCTCGATGCGACGCTGCGTGCGTCGATGGAGTACAGCCTCATGGCGGGCGGCAAGCGTCTGCGTCCGATTCTCCTGATGGCGGCAGCGGATGCTGTAGGTGCAGACGGGACGAAATTCCTGTCTGTGGCGTGTGCCCTTGAGATGATCCATACCTACTCGCTGATTCACGATGATCTGCCCGCGATGGACGATGATGCACTGCGGCGCGGGAAGGCGACGAACCATGTTGTCTATGGCGACGGGATTGCGATACTTGCTGGGGATGCACTCCTCACACTGGCATTTACGGTGATCCTGCGGCAGAAGGATGTACCCGCTGAGACACTGCTGCGCGTGGTGGACGAGATCAGCCGTGCGGCCGGTGCCGAGGGCATGGTCGGCGGGCAGGCGCTTGATCTCGAGGCGGAGAACCGCCAAATCACGATGGAGGAGCTGCGCAGCGTCCATCGAGGAAAGACGGGAGCGCTCTTTTGTGCAGCTCTGCGCAGTGGTGCGATCCTTGCGGGAGCGACGGAGGAGCAGCTTGCGGCGCTCACATCGTACGCCGACCACTTTGGGCTGGCGTTCCAGATCACGGATGATATTCTCGATGTCATCGGCAGTGCGGAGGAGATTGGAAAGCCCGTTGGCAGCGATGAGAAGAACAACAAGTCGACCTACGTATCGCTGACCTCTCTTCCCGAAGCACAGGCGCTTGCACGCTGTACCGCAGAGGCGGCGGAGGAGGCACTCTCCATTTTTGGTGCGGAGGCTGATTTTCTGCGCGGCCTTGTGACGTATCTGGTGAATCGGAAGCAATAGGGACGATGAAGAAAGAGCGGTTGGATATCCTCCTCGTGGAGGAGGGGCTCGTGCCCAGTCGGGAGCGTGCAAAGCGGCTCATCATGGCGGGACAGGTGCTCGTCGATGAGCAGCGCATCGACAAGGCGGGCACGACGGTATCCGTGGATGCCGTGCTGCGCGTTGTGGGC
>ERZ773090.520-NODE-520-length-19409-cov-7.27441_pt1 | contig 19409 bp, 19 predicted proteins | sample MGYA00580579_ERZ773090 | MGnify/ENA primary metagenome ERZ773090 (study PRJEB29015, sample SAMEA2738014) | human oral metagenome | biome: human oral; feature: human-associated habitat; material: dental | place: China | collected 2132 ... | reverse complement strand
GAGCAGTTGAAAGTAGAGTAGATAAAAGACCTATGCTTTCAGATTTAAGAGAATCTGGAGCAATAGAACAAGATGCTGATATAGTTGCTTTTTTGTATAGGGAAGAATATTATATACCAGACACAGAAAATAAAGGTATAACAGAATTAATTATAGGAAAACATAGAAATGGAGCTACTGGGACAGTAAAGCTTAATTTCTTAAGTGAATTTACAAAGTTTACAAATTACACAGATCAGGTTAAATAAATTTTAGAAGGGATGATATTTTTGAAAAAAGTAGAATTACTAGCACCTGCTGGGAATATGGAAAAATTTAAGATGGCATTACATTATGGAGCAGATGCTGTATTTATGGGTGGAAAGATGTTTAATTTAAGGGCAGGGAGCAATAATTTTTCTGATGAAGAATTAGAAGAAGCAGTAGCTTATGCTCATGAAAGAGGGAAAAGAGTTTATATAACTCTTAATATAATTCCACACAATAATGAACTAGAAGCTTTACCTGAATATGTAAAGTTTTTAGAAAAAGTAGGAGTAGATGGGGTTATTGTTGCTGACTTAGGAGTTTTTCAAGTTGTAAAAGAAAATTCTAATTTGAACATTAGTATCAGTACACAAGCAAGTAATACGAACTGGAGATCAGTTAAAATGTGGAAAGATATGGGAGCAAAAAGAGTTGTTCTTGCAAGAGAAATTTCTTTGGAAAATATAAAAGAAATTAGAGAAAAAGTTCCTGATATAGAATTAGAAGTTTTTGTTCATGGAGCTATGTGTATGGCAATTTCTGGAAGATGTCTACTTAGTAACTATATGACAGGTAGAGATGCAAATAGAGGAGATTGTGCTCAAGCTTGTAGATGGAAATATTCTTTGGTTGAAGAAACAAGACCTGGTGAAAATATGCCAGTGTATGAAGATGAACATGGAACATATATTTTTAACTCAAAAGATTTATGTACTATTGAGATGATAGATAAAATCTTAGATGCAGGGGTAGATTCACTTAAAATTGAAGGTAGGATGAAAGGGATTTATTATGTATCTAACTGTGTGAAAGTATATAAAGATGCATTAAATTCTTATTACAGTGGAAATTATGAGTATAATCCTGAATGGAGAAATGAACTTGAATCTATTTCAAATAGGTCATATACAGAAGGTTTCTATCATGGAAAAGCAGGAGTTGAATCTTTAAATTATAACAATAGAAATTCTTATAGTCAAACTCACAAATTAGTTGCAAAAATAGAAAAAAAATTAAGTGATAATGAGTATTTAGTAGCAATTAGAAATAAATTATTTGTTGGGCAACAAGTTCAAATTGTTAGTCCAGAAATAAAAGTTAGAGATTTTATAATGCCTGAAATGATTTTATTAGATAAAATGGGCAGGGAAACTGAAAGTGTTGAATCAGCAAATCCAAATTCATTTGTAAAAATAAAAACAGATACACCTATGAATGAACTTGATATGTTGAGGATAGTTTTATAAAAAAATGAAGTAGCTGTTGCAAACTTACAAATGAAATGAAAAATAGTTCAGTAACAGCTACTTTTTTAATAAAAATTTTAGTCCACAGTGATATAAGCATCTTTAATTTTACAAGAAGCAACATTAGGCTCATTTAGAACAGCTCTAAATTCCCATTTCTTACCTTTTTCAAGTTCGTCAATAGTAGCAATAGCATCTCCAACTCTATTTCCATCTTTATCAAAACAAGGAATAGAAAGACGAAGATTTTTCTTTGTACTTCCATTATGAGATAATTTTCCAGTTACAACAGCAGAATATTGGTCAACTTCTAATTCTACATCAGAAAACTTATACTTTGTATCTTTAACTTTAACTTCACTATCACTTCCACCAATTACCTTTCCAATTAGTTTACCAGTTGTCTTTATAACAGCACCTGTAACAGAGCCAACAGCTTTTACTGTTCCACCAACAACACTTCCAGCCGCACTTACAACACCACAGGCGACAAGAGATAAACTTAAACCTATCATAACAATAATTTTTTTCATATACATCAGCCCTTTAAAAATTTTTTCTTATATTATATTAGAATTTGTCTTTTTAGTAAAGGTTTAAAAAATTTTAAAAATGTATGATATAATAAATAACTAAAAATAATTATGGAGGAAAATTTTTTAATGGAAGAAATATTAGTTTTTGGGCATAAAAATCCAGATACAGATAGTATATGTTCAAGCATAACAATGGCTAATTTAAGAGAAAAACAAGGTTCAAAAGCAACACCTTGTCGTTTAGGAGAAATAAATAAAGAAACAAAATTTGTCTTAGATAAAGTGGGAATAAAAACACCTAAATTATTAAAAACAGTAAGTGCTCAAATAATAGATTTAAATTATGTAGAAAAAAGTACAGTGTCAACAGAAGATTCTATAAAAGAAGCCTTAGATTTGATGACAAAAGAAAATTTTTCAAGTTTGCCAGTAATAGATAAAGATGGATATTTTAAAACAATGTTGAGCATATCAGATATTGCTAACACTTATTTAGAAATAGATTATTCAGATTTATTTAGTAAATATAGTACAACTTATGAAAATTTAAAAGAAGCCTTAGATGGTGAAATTATAAGTGGTGTCTACCCAAAAGGAGAAATAACATCTAATTTAAAAGAAGTTTCAGAGTTAGAAAGTATGAAAAAAGGAGATATTATTATAACTACATCACTAACTGATGGTATAGATAAATCTATTCAAGCAGGAGCAAAAGTTGTAATAGTATGTTGTAAAAAAGAAGACTTCATAAGTCCTCGTGTAACATCAGAATGTGCTATTATGCTAGTTAGACATTCTCTTGTTAAATCTATATCTTTAATAAGCCAATCTATATCAGTTGGAGGAATTTTAAATACTGAGAAAGTCCTTTTTAATTTTAATAAGGAAGATTTTTTAAATGAAATTAGAGGAATAATGAAAGATGCAAACCAAACTAATTTTCCTGTTTTAGAAAATGATGGAAAAGTTTATGGAACTATAAGAACAAAACACCTTATAGATTTTCATAGAAAGAAAGTTATTATGGTAGATCACAATGAATTTTCTCAATCAGTTGAAGGGATACAAGATGCACAAATACTTGAAGTTGTTGACCATCATAAATTTGCAAATTTTCAAACAAATGAGGCTACAAAAATTCGTACAGAGCCTGTTGGTTGTACATCTACAATAGTTTATGGGCTATATAAAGAAGCTAAAATTGAACCAGATGAAAAGACAGCACTTCTTATGTTAAGTGCCATACTTTCAGATACTTTACTTTTTAAATCTCCTACTTGTACACTAAGAGATGTTGAGGTAGCTAAGGAATTAGGAAAACTTGCTAAAATTAAAGATATAGAAAAGTATGGAATGGAAATGCTAGTTGCAGGAACTTCTATGTCTAAGGAAAATATGAAAGAAATTATAAATCAAGATAAAAAAGTTTTCCCAATTGGAGATATGGAAATAGCAGTTGCACAAATAAATACAGTGCAAATTCAAGAATTGGCTGATAGAAAAGAAGAAATTAAAAAAGAAGTAGAACATGAAATAGGAAAATATGGGTATTCATTGTTTATCTTTGTTGTGACAGATATTATAAATTCTAATTCATTGTTATTTGTCTATGGAAAAGAAATAGACTTAGTTCAGAATGCTTTTAAGAAAGATGTTTTTGATAATGAAGTTTTACTTGAAAATGTTGTTTCAAGAAAGAAACAAATAATACCTTTCTTAATGACCGCAGCACAAAATATGTAATATTTTTCAGAGAAAAGAATTTCCTAACAGAAATATTGTAGTTGAAATGGGAATGGAATTATTTGGAGAATTTGGATTATCTATTACACTTTATCAAGAAAAAAAATAGAATATTTAACTAACTTAGAGAGAAGCTATATAGATGTAAAATATTTATATAGCTTTTTTATAAATTAAAATGCTTTCTATATTTTATCTTAATTTTTTTAGGAGAAAGGATGAAGTACATTAAGATTATTTGTTTGTATTTAAAAAAATATATTTCAGATAAACAGTTTGAAAAAATTTTTTATCAAGATATAGATGGTTTTCAAAATGTTTTAAAAGAAGAAATATATTGGAATATTTTATCTTCAAATTTTAATAAAAAAGAAGATATAATCAGTATGAATACTTGTTTATATAATTATGTATTAAAAAATCATAAATCAATATATGATGAAATAAGTGATGACTATGTAGAAAAATTAATTGAAACTAATGAGAAAAATGAAATTATAGATATTTAAAAAAAGAAATATGAACAAAAGAAGGAAGTCTTGATAAATTGTAATAAGATTAATAATAAACTAGAATTAATTTGTTCTATCAAAGAAGCTTTAAATTTTCCACAACATTGTGGTAATAACTGGGCTGCAATTGAAGATTTTATCTATGATGTTATTCTTCCTAAAAAAATTATTTTACATAATTGGAATAACATAAAAGAAAAGTTACCTCAAGATACTATGATTTTAAAGAGAATTTTAGATAAAATAAATCCAATATACTGTACAATTTTATATGATTAAAAATATTATTTATCATAGAATAGTCTAAAAAACTTAAAATACAGAGAGAATGGAAGAAAAAATGAAAAAAAGTAAGAGAAAAGCTAGATAAAATAGAAGAATGCTAGGAGGTATAAATGAGAACATTTATAGGAATAGTTGTAACATTTTTTATATTCTTTATTTTAATATTTATGATAAGATTTGTATATGTAGCCCCAGAAAATCATTATTCTATTTTAGAAAAATTTTCTTAAAATAAATGTCATAAGGTAGAGGTGAAATTAATGAGAAAAAAAATACTCATTCTATCAATACTAATAAATTTTATTTTCCTTTTCTTTTTTACTATGTGTGTAAGGTATACTGATAAAAATAGTTATAATATTCAAAATCAAAAAAAGAAAATAGAGAAAAAGAAGATATTTTTAAAGAATATTCAGAAATTAGAAGTATTAATTTACTTTATGGAGCTAGTATTTTATTTGAATTATCTGAAATTAAGAAAAATTTAATTTTAGAAAAAGTTGAATTATTTTATAAAAATAAGAATATAGGAAAAATAGAAATAAATAAAAGAATAATTGATTTAGAAGATTTAGGCACTAAAGAATTCTATGAAAATGGAAAAAGAATTTTTAGAAAAGAGTTTTCTCTTGAGAAAAATTTATTAAAAATTTTAGGAGAAAATGATGAAAAATATAATATTGGTTATTTAGAAGATGGTTTTGTATTAATAATATATCTTAAAGATTTAGATACGGATAAAAAATTTATAAGAAAAAAAGAATTTTCACTATCTTTTGAAAAAAAAGGATATGATTTTTTTATTCTATCAATATGAGATAAATTTATAATCATTTATGTGAAACTTAGAAATAGATAGCTTTAAATGCCAAAAGCTACCTATTTTTAATATTATTTAATTTTACTAAAAGCTTTATAATATGCCTCTTTTACTTTTTCATCTACAAATAATATTTTTTGGAAATCCTCTTCTGCTTCAATACTATGAATATATTTTTTAATGCATAAATAATTGAATTTGTTGGTAAAATAAAACTATAATATCCATCTTTTTGCTTTTCTTCAAGACAGTTTAACATTTTTTCATATGTTGAAGTTGCATTGTAATATTCCACTATTGCTTCATGAAGTGTATCCCACACTTTTAGATGATCAGATACAAATTTTTGAAAGCCTTCACTATTGTTTTTGTATTTAGACTCAAATTTTCCAAATACAGTATAGTTGTCTTCTTTACGGTTTATAAATTTAGGAGAAAGTTCAAAAGTATGAGTATAAATAGATTTATCCGTTCTACACCAAGTTATCTTAGATGTATAATGTGGAATATATTCAAAATTCCACCCCTATTTAAATGTTGCAAATGAAGTATTTATATGAAATAATGAAATAACTCTATGTCTACCATCATTGTAAGCATCAGCCCAACAACCATTTTTTATAGGAATTAAGTTAAATTCATCTTTTATTTTATCATCAAAAAGATAGTGAATTAATTTATACCATCCTTCTGAATTTAACCCAACATATTTTTCATCAAAAAGAAATGGTTTATAAGTATCATATAGTAATGAATTTGAAACTTTTTTAAAAAAGTTAAACATCTTTTTACAATCACCTCTTACTAAATTATTATACTTTTTCTATTATTTTAAAAAGAAATCTTCTATAAAATTTTCAATATATTTCAATGTTAAATTTTCATTTTTTCTAGGAAACCAATTTACATAGATAGTTCTTTTTAAATCTAAATTTTTAACATTAATTATTTGAAGCTTGTCACATAAAGGGTGTCCTATTATATCAACTTTTGGAACAATAGATATACCTAGATTTTTTTCAACATAGATTAAAATATTGCTACATTGCCCCAATTCCAAAGTTACTTTTGGATTAAATTTTAATCTTTTAAAATTTCTATTAATAGTTTTCCTAAGATTAGTTCCAGGATTTATTAGAAGAAAATTTTCATTTTCTAAATCTTTAAGCTTTATATTTTCTTTTTTACATAAAGGATGTTCTTTTGACACCACAAAACAAAGTTCTTGTTCTCCAATAGCTTGTGAAATAGCACCTTTTACAGTATCTACACAAAAAATAATATCCAATTTCCTATCTAAAAAAATTTTAATTAATTCATTGTTATCTTTTTGAGTAAAAGAGAACTGAATATTTTTATTTAATGGGTTTTTATAGAATTCTTCAATAAATGGTGGAATTATAGAAGAACTTAAACTTTGAATATAGCCCATAGATATATTTCTAGACTTTGGATTAGAAAGATGTTTAACAAAATTTATTCCTTCATCTAAGATAGATAAAGATTGATTAACATAGGAAAGAAAAACTTCTCCATAATAATTAAGAGTGATTTTTTTATCTTTTCTATCAAATAATGGAATGTCTAAATCTTTTTCTAATTCTGAAATAGCATAACTCAAACTAGGTTGAGATATATGTAATTCATTTGCTGCTTTTGTAAAATGTTGTAATTCTGCTAATTTTTTAAAGTATTCTAAGGATTTTAGTGTCATTTACTTTTCCCCTTTCATCTTCAAAAATCATAATAAAATCTTTCTATAATCTTAACATATTTTTAGAAAAAAAAATCATTATTTAAAATTATTATATATAAAAAAATTATTTATTAAAAAATATTTATTGATAATAAAAAGAAAAATAAGAAAAATAATATTTATTTTAATAGAAAATTTCTATCAATATAATAAAATTTAAGTATTGGACTTAAAATTACAAGTAAAGTATATTTATAGTATAGATTTACATAATATAACTTATAAAAAATATAAATATAGGAGGTTCTAAAATGGCAAAAGAATTAACAGAAGTGCAAGTAAAAGAATTGGATGAATTAATGGAAAGAGCAGCAAAAGCAGCAAAAATTATAGAAACTTATGATCAAGAAAAAGTAGACAGATTAATCAGAGCAGTGGCTTGGTCAGTAGCTAATAAGAAAACATTCCTAGAATTAGTTGATATGGGAATAAAAGAAAGTGGATTAGGAGATCCTGAATCTCGTCAAAACAAACGTTTCAAAATAAGAGGAGTTCTTCGTGATGCACTAAGAGCTAAAAGTGTAGGAATAATTGAAGAATTACCTGAAAAAGGAATTGTAAAATATGCAAAACCAGTAGGGATAATTGGAGCATTAATCCCAACAACTAACCCAGATTTAACACCAGCAGGACAAGCAGTATATGGAATAAAGGCAAGAGATGTATTAATATTTTCACCACACCCAAGATCAAAGAAAACAACATTTGAAACAGTAAGACTTATGAGAGAAGCCTTAGAAAGAGAAGGAGCACCAGCAGATATATTACAATGTATAACAAATCCAAGTGTAGCTATGACAGAAGAATTAATGAAAAGAGTTGATTTAGTAATAGCTACTGGTGGAAGACCAATGGTAAAAGCAGCATATAGTTCAGGAACACCAGCTTATGGTTCAGGAGCAGGAAATGCAACTATGATATATGATGAAACAACAAATATAGATGAAGCAACTTACAATACTATGTTAAGTAAAACTTCTGACTATGGAAGTGGATGTTCAGCTGATGGAAATATCATTATATATGACAAAATTTATGATGATGTACTAAAAGGTTTAGAAAAACATGGTGGATATTTAGCCAATGCAAAAGAAAGAGAAATGTTAAAGAAAGTTATGTGGGATGAAGAAGGACATAGACTTTCAAATACAGTTGCAATAGCACCACAAAAATTAGCAGAAGCAGCAGGATTTACTATACCAGCTGATAGAAAATTCATAGTTGTTGAAGGAGATGGAATTGGAAAAGAATATCCATTCTCAGGAGAAAAATTAACAACATTATTAGCAACTCATAAATATTCAGGTGAATTTGAAAATGCACTAGATGTTATGAGAGCAATATATGAAGTAGGAGGAAAAGGACATTCAGTAGGAATTTACTCTTTTGATGAAGACCATATTAATCGTTTAGCATTAGCTGCACCAGTGAGCAGAATTATGGTAAGACAACCTCAATCAAAAGCAAATTCAGGTTCAGCAACTAATGGAATGCCTATGACATCTTCTATGGGTTGTGGAACTTGGGGAGGAAATATAGTTTCTGAAAACATATGTTTAAAACATTATATGAATACTACTTGGGTTTCAAAACCAATACCAAGAGATATGCCATCAGATGAAGAACTATTTGGAGAATTCTATGATCCTGAAATGGAAAAATAAAAATTGAGGAGGATATTAATGAAAAAATTATTATCAGAACAATTAGTTGATTACCTGGAAAGAAGAGATACAAAATATGTATTTGGGCTTTGTGGGCACACTGTTATAGCAATGCTAGATGCACTTGAAAAAAGTAAAAATTTAAAATATATTTCAGTTCGTCATGAACAAATAGCTTCTACTGCTGCTGATGGATATGCAAGAGCAACAGGAAGAGCAAGTGTAGTTTTATGTCACTTAGGACCAGGTTTAACAAATGCTACAACAGGAGTTGCAAATGCAGCTTTGGATTCTATTCCTATGGTAGTGATAGCAGGAGATGTACCAAGCTATTATTATGGAAAGCATCCTCATCAAGAAGTGAATATGCATGCTGATGCATCTCAATATGAAATTTATAAACCATTTGTAAAGAGAGCTTGGAGAATAGATAGAGCAGAAATGTTTCCAGAAATTTTGGATAAAGCATTCAGACTAGCTGAGTCTGGAAGGCCAGGACCAGTATTAATTTCAGTTCCTATGGATATGTTTTCAAGAGAAGTAGATACAAGATTTTTTGAAAGAACTCGTTTAGATTCACATGAAACAGTAAAACCATCATTAGATGAAGAAACTGCTAAAAAAATTGTAAAAGCATTGGTTGAAGCTAAAAATCCAGTAATCCATGTAGGTGGAGGAATTATTTTAGCAAGAGCTAGTGAAGAGTTAAAAAATTTTGTAGAATTTTTAGAAATTCCAGTTTCAAGAACTTTAATGGGACAAGGAGCACTTTCAGATAAACATCCTCTTATGATGGGAATGACAGGTTTCTGGGGAACATATTTTATAAATGGAAAAACTTCACAAGCAGATGTAATTTTAGGATTAGGAACTCGTTTTGCAGAAGCAGATTCAAGTTCTTGGTACAATGGGATAACATTTGATGCAGACAAAACAAAATTTATGCAAATAGATATAGAACCTAGTGAAATAGGAAGAAATTATCCTGTAAGTATAGGGGCAGAAGCAGATTTAAAATCAGCTTTAAAAGTTTTATTAAAAGTTGCAAAAGAATTATATCCTAATGGGAAAAAACATCCTGAAATTATAAAAGCTATTGCAGAATACAAAAAAGAATTTAAAGATTCAAATAAAGGTATTGCAGAAGATAGTCGTTTCCCAATGTCACCTCAAAGAATTTTAAAAGATGTAAGAGAAGTTTTGCCAGAAGATGCAATCATTTGTACTGATGTAGGTTGGAATAAGAATGGAGTTGGTCAACAATTTGATATAACTCAACCAGGAACAATAATGCATCCAGGAGGACTTGCAACTATGGGATTTGGTTCAGCTGCTCTACTTGGAGTGAAACTTGCAAAACCAGATAAAAAAGTAATCACTTTAATAGGTGATGGAGGATTTGGAACTAATCCATCAGTTTTAGCAACAGCAAAAGAATACAACATTCCAGTTGTTTGGGTGGTAATGAATAACTATGCTTTTGGTACAATAGCAGGTTTGGAAGGAGCACACTACAAACATAATTTTGGAACAGTATTCAGAATAGATAGTAAACCATACAATCCAGAATGGGCAGAAGTTGCAAAAGCTTATGGAATAAAAGCTAAAAAAATTCAAAGTGCTGATGAATTTAAAGAAGCATTTAGAGAAGCAATAAATTCTAATGAACCATATTTATTAGATGTACCTATGGAAAATATTCCTGTTCCTACTGAGGGAATTTGGAATATAAATGATATCTATACTCCAAAAGAAAATGTACAAGATGGAGTGTTGATGTCAGGAGAAGCAATAAGATCTAAACATGTATCAACAAAATAAAACCCATATAATAAGGGGCTATTGCAAACCTTTCTTGTAACAAATCATTCATTTTCAATATTTGCAATAGTCCCTTAATTTAAAATAAGGAGGTTTATATAAATGTTAAAAGCCATAGATGATTATTTAGAAGAAACAATATTACTGATTCTTTTAGTATTGATGACTTGTATTATGGGAGTACAAATAGTATCTCGTTATGTATTTCAAAATTCATTAACATGGTCAGAAGAATTAGTTCGTTATATGTTTGTATGGTCTGCTTTTTTAGGAGTACCTTTTTGTATAAAACATGGGCTTTCAATAAAAGTTGATCAATTCAGAAATCTTTTTCCTATTCCTTTGCAAAAAGTATTAATGTACATAGATAAAATAATAATTTTTCTTTTATTTTTAGTTTTGTTTATTTACTCTTTTACAGTGATAAAAGCTACTTATTTAAGTGGGCAAACAAGTCCAGCAATGCAATTACCAATATGGACAGTTCAAATTTCTGTTACCGTATCCTCTTTATTATCTATGATTCGTTCTATTCAAAATCTTTCACACTTAGTTAGAGGAAAAATAAAATTGGAACAAAAAGATGGAGTTTTATACCAAAAGTAGAGGAGGGTAAATATGACAATAGGAGTGTTATTTTTAATATTTATTGTTTTGATAGTAGTGGGAATTCCAATTGGAATGGTATTAGCTATTTCAGGAATTTTACCAAATATGTTTGATTCAATGTTTCCAGCAAATGCACCATATATAATTCGTTCAATGATAAATGGTGTAGATAGCTTTCCAATTTTAGCAGTGCCTATGTTTATTTTATCGGGAAATATTATGGCAAAGGGAAAAATTAGTGAGAAGTTATTTAATTTCTTTGCATATTTTATAGGAAATTTAACAGCAGGACTACCTATTGCAACCATAGTAACTTGTTTATTTTATGGAGCAATCTCAGGGTCAGGACCTGCAACAACAGCAGCAGTTGGAGCAATGACTATTCCAATTTTAGTTGGAAGAGGTTATGATAAAACTTTTGCCACTTCATTGGTTGCAGTTGCAGGAGGATTAGGAGTAATAATTCCACCTAGCATACCATTTATATTTTATGGACAAAGTTCAGGAGCTTCAGTTGGAAACTTATTTATAGCAGGAGTTTTTCCAGGGGTATTAATTGGTGCTTGTTTGATGATTTATTCTTGGTACTATTGTAAAAAGAATGGTGAAGATAAAGAAAGTTTAGCAAACTATACAAGAGAAATGAGAAAAAATGGATTTTTTAGATTATTTTTAGATAGTTTCTGGGCTTTATTATCACCAGTTATTATACTAGGAAGTATTTATAGTGGAATAGCTTCACCAACAGAAGCAGCAGTTATATCAGTTTTTTATTCTTTAATTGTAGCAGGTTTTATTTATAGAACAATAACATTTAAAGATATAAAAGAAACATTGGTAGAAAGTGTTAAAACATATAGTTCAATTTTATTTATTATTGCAGCAGCAATAGGATTTGCAAGAGTATTAACATACTATGAAGCACCAGAAATTATTGCAAAAGCAATTTCTAGCACAGTAAGTAGCAAGATAGGTTTCTTAATTATAGTAAATATAATACTATTATTTGTTGGGATGATTATGGATACAACACCAGCAATATTGATTTTAACATCTATTTTTTTACCAACAGCACAAGCCTATGGAATAAATCCAATACACTTTGGGGTAATAATGGTTGTAAACTTAGCAATAGGATTTGTAACACCTCCATTGGGAGTAAATCTCTTTGTAGCTAGTTCAATTAGTGGAGTTCCAATAGAAAAAATTGTAAAGAAAGCAGTACCATTTATAGTTTCGTTTATGATTGCATTGGCAATTATGACATTTGTACCATCAGTCAGTTTAGTACTTATAAAGTAGGGAGGATTTTTATATGAAAAAAAATATAAAAGTTTTGTTAATAGGAATAATGACAATATTAATGTTATTTGTATCTTGCTCCAAAGATGGAGAAACTGATTCTGATGAAAAAGTATATACTGTTTACTTAGCTTGTGATTCACCAGAAGATACAGTTACATATATTTTACTAGATAAATTTGCAAGTTTAATGGAAGAAAAATCAAATGGAAGAATTAAAGCTAGAAGATATGCAAATGCAAAATTAGGTGGAGATATTGAGATTACAGAGGCATTACAACATGGAAATATAACATTTGTTGTTCAAAACACTGCTCCACAAGTAAATTTTGTTCCTGAATTAGGAGTATTTGATTTACCTATGGCATTTCCAAATATAGAAGTTGCAAGAAAAGTTTTAGATGGTCCTTTACTAGATAAATTAAAAGAGTGCCATGCTAAACAAAATATTAAATTATATGGTTATGCAGATCAAGGTTTCAGAGAAATGACATCTAACAAAAAAATAGAAAAGATTGAGGATTTAAAAGGAGTTAAAATTAGAACTATGTCTAATCCAAATCATATAGAATTTTGGAAAGCTGTTGGAGCAAATCCTACACCAATGAACTTTGGAGAACTATACATAGGTTTACAACAAGGTGTAGTTGTAGCACAAGAAAATCCTATTGAAGCAACTGTTGCAGCTAAATTATATGAACAACAAAAATATATTATTACAACAAATCATATTATTCATGCTTTATCTTTAATTGGAAGTCCAGCAATAATTGATAAGTTTCCAGAAGACTTACAACAAATTATAGATGAATCTGCAAAAGAAGCTATTGAATATGCAAGAAAAGTTGCAGATGAAAGAGTTGAAGGAAGATTAAAGATAGTTAGAGATAGTGGTACTGAAATCATAGAATTTAATCAACAATTATATGATGATATGAAAGCTACTGGACAGCCTCTTTATGATAGTATTTCAAAAAAAATTGGAAAAGATTTAGTTGATTTATTAATAGAAGAAGTTAAAAAAGCTTCAAATTAATAAGATAAGGAGGAATTATTTTGAGTAATCGTATACAAGGAACAACAGGATTAATAGGACTTATAGGAGATCCTTTAAAACATAGCCGTTCTCCTCATATGCACAATTCAGCATTTAATAAATTAGGATTAGACTATGTCTATCTTTGTTTTGAAGTACCTAAGGGAGAATTAAAAAGTGGAATAGAAGCTTTGAAAACTTTTTCAGCAAAAGGTTCAAATATAACATTCCCTCATAAGCAAGATGTTTTAAAATATTTAGACGATATTTCTGAGGATGTAAAAATTATAGGTTCTGTTAATACTATAAAAATAGATCCTGAAACAAAAAAAATAACAGGATATAACACAGATGGTAGAGGATTTATAGCTTCATTAGATGAATTAAATATTCCATTTAGAAAACAAAAAGTTGTTTTAATTGGAGTAGGTGGAGCAGGAAGAGCTATTGCTATTCAACTTGCCTATGAAGGTGTTGAAGAACTTTGTATAAAAGAATTAAATAAAGATTTAGCTAATGAAATAAAAGAAACTATAAATAAGCATATTCCAAATGTAAATGTAAAAATTTTGGCAGATGATGAGGAAACTTTAAAAGAAGAATTGAAAAATGCTTGTCTTCTGATAAACGCTACTCCATTAGGAATGAAAGGCAGAGAAAGTTTATGTGTTATCTCTGGACCAGAAGTTCTTCATAAAGATTTATTTGTATATGATATTGTTTATGATCCAAGAGAAACTTTATTGATGAAATATGCAAAACAAGCTGGGTGTAAAACTACAAATGGAATTAATATGATGATTTGGCAAGGAGCTATTGCATTTAAAATTTGGTTTGATATAGATATGCCACAAGACTATGTAAGACAAGAATTGTTTGAAAAATAAAGAGAGGAGTTCTTATGAAAAAAGAATATTCTTTGGCACATTTAACTGCTATTTCAACTACACCATTAGAATTAGCAAAGATAGCAGCAAATTGTGGATATGACTATGTAAGTATTCGTCAAATATATATGGGAGTTGCAGGAGAAGTTCCTGTTGATTTAGCAGAAGATAAAAAAATGTATCAAGAAATGAAAGATTTATTTAAGGATACAGGTTTAAGATTACTTGATATGGAGCTAGCAAGAATTTTTGATGGAGTGGACTTATCAAAGTATGAAAGGGCTTTTGAAATTGGAAAATCTTTGGGAGCAAAACATGTGTTAAGTAGTATTTGGACAGATAATAAAGAGTATGGAATAGAAAAATTTGCTGAACTTTGTGATTTGGCTAAAAAGTATGATTTAACAGTTGAATTAGAAGCAGTACCAATAGCAGGAGTAAAATCATTTGCAGAAGTTGCAGATATTTTAAAAATAATTAAAAGAGATAATGCTGGACTTATGATGGATACTCACCATTTTAACAGAGCAAATGATAGTATAGAACTATTAAAAACCTTTCCAAGTGAGTGGTTCCATTATGCACAAATTTGTGATGCACCATTAGCACCTCTTGAAAGAGATAAAATGATAGAAATAATGCGTGGTGGTAGGGATTATTTAGGAGAAGGTTTAATAGATGTTGCTTCAATATTGAATGCTATGCCGATAGTTCCATATTCTATTGAATTACCAAATTCAAAGAGAGTAAAAGAATATGGTTATGAAGGACATGCAAGAAAATGTTTAGAAACTGCTAAAAAATATTGTGATACCTTTGTTACAGGAAGATAGTTACAGGAGGTAATATGAATTTTGGAAAAAAAGTAATTTTGTGTGAAGTAGGACCTCGTGATGGTTTACAAAATGAATGTGCTATTTTAACAGTAGATCAAAAAGTAGAGCTTATTAATGATATAACTGATGCAGGTTATAAGGTGATTGAAGTAGGTTCATTTATGAGTCCTAAGGCTGTTCCCCAAATGGCAACAACTGATGAAGTTATGAAAAAAATAAAAAGAAAAGATGGGGTGGAATACAGAGTATTAATTGCAAATTTAAAAGGTGTTGAAAGAGCAATAGCTTGTGATTGCAAAAAAGTTAAATTAAATGTTTCTGCAAGTCGTGCTCACAATTTAGCTAACTTGAATGCTACACCTGAGGAAACAGTTGCAGGTTTCCAAGCTTGTGTAGATTTAGCAAAAGCAAATAATATTATTGTTTCTGGTTCAATTTCTATGCCTTTTGGTTCTCCTTGGGAAAGAAATATTCCTATTGAAGATGTAAAAAGCATAGTAGAAGCTTATCTAAGAGCTGGTGTAAATCAAATTTCTTTATCTGATGCCTCAGGTATGGCAGTTCCATCTCAAATAAATTCAATGTGTAAAGAGATGATAAAATATTATCCAGAAGTAAGTTGGATACTTCATTTACATAATACAAGGGGAGTTGCTATGGCAAATATAATAGCAGGTTTAGATGCTGGAATAGATTGCTTTGATACTTCTTTTGGAGGTTTAGGAGGTTGTCCATTTGTACCAGGAGCAGCTGGAAATATTGCAAGTGAAGATGTTATTCATATGTTATCAGAAATGGAAATAGAAACTGGAATAGATTTAGATAAGATGATAAAGGTGGCTAAAAAGGTTCAGAAATTTGTTGGACATGATACAGATAGCTATATTTTAAAAGCTGGAAAATCATCAGAATTAATTAGAGAATTACCTAAGGGACAAGGAAAAAATGAAACACAAAAATAAATAAAAAATACCACTCTACTTTTATAGTAGGTGGTATTTTTGCTATTTGCTCTTACTATTTCTAAACTCTGTTATATATTTCTTATGTTTTGCAATGATTTCAAGAATTTTTAGTTTTGAAAATTTAGTTTTTTTTGTTTGGTAAATTAAAGATATGAACTCTGAAAATTGAGAAAAAATACTCATTTTACTATCTTTATTTAATATATTTCTTTTAATTTCTTCTAACTTAGATAAAAATTGCTCATCAGTGTCATTTACTTCTAATTTAGCAAGCATTTTTGAAAGTAAAGGATGAATATTTTTTTCTTCAAGTATATTTTTTTCAATTTCAAAAGCTAAATCTTTTTTTAAATCATCTAAACTCAAGTAAACAGAATATATAGGTGCTACTGAACAATTAAGTTCTTTTGCAATATTTTTTGCAGTTATAGCATCTGAACCTTCTTTTTTAAAGAGTTTTATAGCAACTTCTAGTATCATTTCCTTAGTGTAAGCACATTTCCTAGCCATAGCACTCCTCCTTTTAGAAAATTCTACTTGTATTCTATAATATTTTTAAGAATTAATCAATATTCAATAATTGAAATTTTTGTCTATAAAACCTTTGATTAACAAAAAATCACTTTCATTAGGGTGGCAGTCAGCTTCTAAAATTATTTCTTTCATATTAGGAACAAATTTATGAATAATATTTAAAGGAAATTTAGTAAATTTTTCTTGTAAATCCTTTGAAACTTTCCCTCTTGTTAAAACTCCATCAACAAAATTATTTTTTTTAGAACAAAGTTTTGTAAGATTATTAAAACATTTTTTAGCATGTTCAGATTCTAAAGAAGCTGCCAAAGTTCCTATAAAAAATATTTTTTTGTTAGATAAAGTATTAATAAATTTTCTAGCTTCTGCATTAGCATTAGCTTTATCTATCCAAGTTCCCACAATAATATTATCAAATTCATCTAAGTTTACACTATCTTTTTCCTTGATAGGAATAATTACTTTTTCTCCATTTATATATTCAAATGCTTTTTCACAAACCATTTTTGTATTTCCAGTTTCAGATGAATAAATTATTAAAGTTTTCATTTTATACCTCTTCCTTTTTTATAAATTGTTAAATAAAAATAAGTGAGTTACATTCCAGATTTTAGAATAAAAATTAAATAGGGTGAGCCGAACAAATCTCGGCGTGTTTGAAGCCAATTTATTGGCAAGTTTGCCGAATTTGTAGCGAACTCTTAATTTTTATTCGTTAAGAAATCTGGCTAGTAATGAACTATTTTTATTAACTTAATAATTAAATTTTAAATATGTTGTTACATATAGAAAGTGTAGACTCTCTATGTGATACCAAAATAACAGTTTTATCCTTAGCTTCATCAGCTAATGATTTTAAAATTATAGCTTCATTTAATATATCCAAATTGGAAGTTGGTTCATCTAATAGGAAAAATTCTCTATTAGCTAGGAAAGCTCTTGCAAGTCCAATTCTTTGTCTTTCTCCACCAGAGAAATTCTTTCCACCTTCTTCAACTATGCTATCTAATTTGTCAGGTAAAGACATGACATAGTCATAAAATGAAGCTTTTTTCAATGCAGTATAGATTTCTTCATCAGTGGCATCAGCTTTTGCAACCAATAAATTATCTCTTATATTTCCAATAAATAAGCTAGTAGATTGTGTCATATAGTTAAATTTTTGATATAGATTTTTCAAAGGAATAGCCTTTATATCTTTTCTATCTAAAACAATTTTACCTGAATCTACATCCCAAAATCTCATAATTAATTTTAAAAGAGTAGACTTTCCACAACCACTTGGTCCCATAATTCCAGTTAATTGTCCTTTTTTTATTTTTAAAGAAAAGTCTTTTAAAATTTTATTATTAGTATTTTCATAAGAATAAGAAATATTATCTATAAGGATATCATCATTTTCTATAATATCATCATTTACAATAGAAACATTATCACTCACTGCTGGCTTTTCATCCATTAGGTTTAAAACTCTTTCCCCAGATGCAAAAGTTTGAGCAAGTATATTTCCAAGAGCAGCGAGATTAATATAAGGAGCGAAGCTTCCGACTTGTAGAACTCCTGCTAAGATAGTAGCTTCAATACTTACTAAGCCTTTTGAAATTAAGAAAAGGCTTAAAAGCAACTGAGCAATAGAAAGTATTATTATAGCAGAGTCAACCATCATTTGAACTTCTGATGCTTTATTTCTTAAATCTTTTTGATTTTCTCCTAAGGATGAAGTTATTTCATCAATTTTCTTCAATATTTTTTTACCTTGTGAATATTGTATAATTTCTCTTATTCCTTTTAATTTATCTAAAAATTCATCATTTAATTTTCCTAATTTACTTCTAACTTCTATACCAGATTTTGCTGACCTTTTATGTGCTATATAAGGAACAACTATACCTACAATAAATTGGGCAAACAACATATATAGTGCATAGATATAATTTAATTGAAAGAAATACAAGAACAAGAAAATACTTGTAAAAAATGCAATTAAAACAGGTGAAATAGTATGAGCATAAAAAACTTCTAAAAGCTCTATATCTGATGTTATCATAGAAATTAAATTCCCTTGATTTTTATTTTCCATTTTAGCAGGAGCAAGTTTTCTCATAATTTTAAATAGTTTAACTCTTATTTCTGCCAAAATGTGAAAAGCTATATAATGGTTTGCAAATTGCTCTAAGTAATGTAAAATAGCTCTAAAAAATCCACAAAATATCATTGCATAAAAATATGTTTGAGTTGAATATCCTCCACCAAAAACATATTTAAGACTATCTTTTGTGGCAGGGATAACACTTAAAAAGGCATAAGCTCCGAAAAGTGTTATACAAAAAGAAAATATAAATCCAATTACACCAGTTGACACAGCAATAGTCATAAATTTCCAAAGAGAGTCTAAAAGTTTTAATAAGCTAGATACTATATTAAAAGTTGATCTATTTTTCATTGTTTTCACCTCTCTTTGTTAAATAAGTTTCCAATTCTTCTTGATGTTTATACATATTATAATAAAGCTCTTTTTTAGAATATAATTCATCATGTTTTCCACTTTCAATGACTTTTCCCTTATCCATAACATAGATACAATCAGCATTTTTAATAGCTGGTAATCTA
>ERZ773090.515-NODE-515-length-19574-cov-7.3534_pt1 | contig 19574 bp, 20 predicted proteins | sample MGYA00580579_ERZ773090 | MGnify/ENA primary metagenome ERZ773090 (study PRJEB29015, sample SAMEA2738014) | human oral metagenome | biome: human oral; feature: human-associated habitat; material: dental | place: China | collected 2132 ... | reverse complement strand
GTACCAGAAATAAATTTCGTGATGTTGATACTGTGATTATAACTACTCCCTTTTATTATGAGAAATATTCTAGGTTTTTTATGATGTGAGTAATTATAGCATAAGAAATATATAAAATCAATAGACTTTTTATTGATTTTTATATTCAATTATGATATTATAAAAGTATAAAGCAAACATTATAATATTAATTATAGGAGGAATGGTAAAATGTCTGTTGTATCTTACAAGCAAGAAAATTTTATAGGTATTGTAACTATTGAAAGACCTGAAGCATTAAATGCTTTAAACTCTCAAGTGTTAGATGAGTTAAGCTCTACTTTTGCAAGTATTAATTTAGAAACAACAAGAGTAGTTTTATTAACAGGTTCAGGAACAAAGTCTTTTGTTGCAGGAGCAGATATTGCTGAAATGTCTACTTTAAATAGTGATGAAGGAACTAAATTTGGTTATAAGGGAAATGAAGTATTCAGAAAAATTGAAACTTTTCCTTTACCAGTTATAGCGGTTATTAATGGTTTTGCTTTAGGTGGAGGTTGTGAATTAGCAATGAGTTGTGATTTTAGAATTTGTTCTGAAAATGCAATATTTGGGCAACCAGAAGTTGGTTTAGGAATCACACCTGGATTTGGTGGAACTCAAAGATTAGCAAGACTTATTGGATTAGGAAAAGCTAAGGAAATGATTTACACAGCTAATAATATTAAAGCTAATGTAGCATTAGATATAGGATTAGTTAATTATGTATATCCTCAAGAAAGTTTAATGGAAGAAGCTATGAAATTAGCTGGAAAAATTGCTAAGAATGCTCCATTTGCAGTTAGAGCATGTAAAAAAGCAATAAATGAAGGTATAGATACTGATATGGATAGAGCAATAATAATAGAACAAAAATTATTTGGAAGTTGTTTTGCAACAGAAGATCAAAAAGTTGGAATGAAAGCATTTTTAGATAAAGTAAAAGGTGTTGAATATAAAAACAAATAAAATGGAGGTTAAATTATGAAAGTAGGAATTATCGGAGCGGGAACAATGGGTGCAGGGATTGCTCAAGCATTTGCACAAACAGAAGGTTTTACAGTTGTATTATGTGACATTAACAATGAATTTGCAGCTAATGGAAAGAAAAAAATAGCAAAAGGTTTTGAAAAAAGAATAGCAAAAGGTAAAATGGAACAAGCTGCCGCTGACAAAATATTAGAAAAAATTACAACTGGTACTAAAGATATTTGTGGAGATTGTGATTTAATAATTGAAGCAGCTATTGAAAATATGGAAATTAAAAAACAAACTTTTAAAGAATTAGATGATATTTGTAAACCAGAAGCTATATTTGCAACTAATACTTCTTCTTTATCAATCACTGAAATTGGAGCAGGATTAAAAAGACCTATGATAGGAATGCACTTCTTTAACCCAGCACCAGTTATGAAGCTTGTTGAAATTATTGCTGGACTTAATACTCCAACTGAAGTAGTAGACAAAATAAAGAAAATTTCTGAAGATATTGGAAAAGTTCCAGTACAAGTTCAAGAAGCACCAGGATTTGTTGTTAATAGAATTTTAATTCCTATGATTAATGAAGCTGTTGGAATTTATGCAGAAGGAATAGCTTCTGTTGAAGGAATTGATTCTGCTATGAAACTAGGAGCAAATCATCCTATCGGACCATTGGCATTAGGAGATTTAATTGGACTTGATGTTTGTCTTGCTATAATGGATGTTTTATACCATGAAACAGGAGATAGCAAATATAGAGCTCATACTTTATTAAGAAAAATGGTTCGTGGAAAACAATTAGGACAAAAAACTGGTAAAGGTTTCTATGACTATACTAAATAATAAATTAAGGTACTCATTATTGAGTACCTTTTCTTTTTTTTATTAATTTAGTATTTTTTATTAGTTGTTGTATTTTCTACAACTACATCCATACTTCTTATATTTTTCAAATTTTCAGTAAATTTTTCTATAATCTCTTTTTTGGAAGAAATAACATCCTTAGAATAACTTATAATAGAAATCATAGTAAAAAAACAAATAGTAATTTTTTTAAATTTCTTATCATTTTTTATCAACCTTATTTTCTATTTTAGTATTTTCAATTTTTTTAGTTTCTTGCAGTTGCTCTTCTGGGTTCTTTTCTTCTTTTGCTTCCAAAGCTTCCTTAGGAACTATTATTTCTTTAACATTATCTATATTAGAATATTTTGCGTCAAATGCAAAGTCCATTTTAATATTTTCCACTTTAATAGCTCCTGACATAGTAAAAGTAATAGGTAAAAATGTTTTTTTGTCAATTTCAAAAGTCATACTAATATCATTAAACATATCAAGTTGACTTTCTGGAATATTCAAAGATTTTAAGTCATCTTTAAATAAGTCTTTAAAATTTTTTATTATAAGAAGATAGTTAGCACCTTTTTCTTTTAAATCAATCTTATCTATATTTTTTAGAAAAAAATCATACATTGCATTAGATTGAGCATATAACTTTGTAAATTGTTCTCCAAAGCCTTTATTTGATTGCTTAATCCATTGATTATCATTAGGGTTTTGTACATAAGAATAGTCATCTTTCATATACATAGATACTTTATTATTAGCAAAAGGAACTGTTAATTCCATTTTCATAGCAAGAGCAGGCTTTATTATCATAGATATATTTCCAGTTGCTTCCATAGAAATACCAGCAGGATTAGTAGAATTTTTTTGTTCCATTTTCATAGTCATAGCTACATCCATACTTTTAATATTTTTAGAACTTTCAACAAATTTTTCTATAACTTCTTTTTTGGAAAGTTTATCCCCACAAGCTACAATAAAAAACACAGATAATAAAGTTAGTAGGATAAATAATAATTTTTTTAAAGATTTTTTCATTTTCTTCTCTCCTTATTTTTTAAATTTTTTTTATATTCTCTAAAATTATTCCACCTATCATGAAACCACATCCATTGTTCTGGATATTTTCTAATTACATCTTCCATAATATTTATTAGGTATTGTACATTATTTTGTACATCTTCTTTAAAGTTATCAGTTCTTTTTAATTCTATTTCATCTGTAACATAAACTGTTATTGTATTATCATCATTGAAAGTATTGTAAACAAGTAAAAAAGGCATATCAAACTTTAAAGCCATTGAGATTGCTCCACTAGGTGCTTTTGTTTCTTTTCCAAAGAAATTTACTATTGCTCCCTTATCTCTATGGTCAGAGAATAGTGCATAGATTTTTTTCTCTTTTAACTTAGAGATTAAAACTCTACTTGTTTTTTCATTTTTTTCAATTACTTCCATATAATTAGCTTTTCCTCTAAGCTTTGTGATATAATCATTTATATATGGATTTCTTTGTTTTTTAGCAACTGTAATAATTTTATGTTCACCAGCAGAAACTGTACTTGCTTCCATATTTCCCATATGCATAGTTGCAGCCATAACACCCCTACCTTTTTTATAGGCATTTTCTATACTTTCTTGATTAATAATTTTAATATTTTTAGGCTTATTCAAATATTTTTCAAACCACAATGAACATAAAAATGCTTTTATCATAATTTTAAAAGATTTTTTAGCAATTTTTTCAATTTCTTCTTCTGACTTTTCAGGAAAAGCCATTTTTAAATTTATAAGAGCTGTCAATCTTCTACTTTTAATTAACTTATAAGCTACTGTTCCTAAAAAATCCCCAAACTTAAATCTTAATCTCTCTGGAAATAAGAGTAATATAAAAATAAAAAATCTTGCTACGATATATTGTATATAGTACATATTGCCTCACCCTCAAAATTTTTTTCAATTTATTATAACATATTTTACTAGACTTCTATTATAAATTTTTTATATATGATATAATATTTTAGTTAAATAAAAGACTTTGGAGGTTAAAATGAAAATTGGAATAATTGGTGCTATGCATGAAGAAATAATGGAATTAAAAAATTCAATGACAGATATAAATGAAATACAGATTAGTAATTTAAAATTTTATGAAGGAAAACTTTGTTCAAAAGATATAATTTTAGTTGAAAGTGGAATTGGAAAAGTTAATGCAGCAATTTCTACCACACTTTTAATATCACAATTTAAAGTTGAAAAAATAATATTTACTGGTGTTGCAGGAGCAGTTAATCCTAAAATTAAAGTGACAGATATTGTCATTGGAACAGATTTAGTGGAATCTGATATGGATGTAACAGCTGGTGGAAATTATAAATTAGGAGAAATTCCTAGGATGAAATCTTCATATTTTAAGGCTGATCCTTATCTATTTACTTTGGCAGAATCAGTTGCAGTAAAATTATTTGGAAGTGATAAAGTACATAATGGAAGAATAATAAGTAGAGATGAATTTGTTGCTTCATCTGAAAAAGTAAATAAACTTAGAGAAATTTTTTCAGCTGAATGTGTTGAAATGGAAGGAGCAGCTGTTGCTCATGTTTGTGAAGTTATGAATATACCTTTTATAGTTATAAGATCAATTTCTGACAAAGCAGATGATGAAGCAGGAATGACTTTTGATGAATTTGTTAAGATAGCAGCAAAACATTCAAAATCAATAGTAGAAGGAATTTTATCAATAATGAAATAATGGAGGAAAAAATGAATATTGATACTTTACTTGAAGAATTATATGCTTATTCTATGTTTAGCATAAGACTTGGTTTAGATAATATTAAAGAAATTTGTAAATATTTAGGAAATCCTCAAAATTCATATAAGGTTATACATGTAACTGGAACTAATGGTAAAGGTTCTGTTTCAACGACAGTAGAGAAAATTTTATTGGAAGCAGGCTATAAGGTTGGAAAATATACTTCACCTCATATACTTGAATTTAATGAAAGAATATCTTTCAATGATAAGTATATCAGTAATGAAGATGTTGCTAGGTATTATGAAAGGGTAAAAAAAATTATAGATGAACATAATATTCAAGCCACATTCTTTGAAGTTACTACTGCTATGATGTTTGATTATTTTAAGGATATGAAAGTAGATTATGTAATTTTAGAAGCAGGTATGGGTGGAAGATATGATGCTACAAATATTTGTGATAATATAGTATCAGTAATAACAAATGTAAGCCTAGAACATACAGAATATTTAGGAGATACCATCTATAAAATTGCGAAGGAAAAAGCAGGAATAATTAAAAACTGTCCTTATACAATATTTGCTGATAATAATCCTGATGTAAAAAAAGCTATTGAAGAAGCAACAGACAAATATGTAAATGTTTTAGAAAAATATAAGGATAGCACTTATAGCTTAGATTTAAAAACTTTCTCAACTAATATCTTTATAAATGGAAATAAATATGAATATTCTCTCTTTGGAGATTATCAATATAAAAATTTTCTATGTGCCTATGAGGTTGTAAAATATTTAGGTATAGATGAAAATATAATAAAAGAAGCTGTTAAAAAGGTTGTATGGCAATGTAGATTTGAAGTTTATTCTAAAAATCCATTAGTAATTTTGGATGGGGCTCATAACCTTGCTGGTGTTGAAGAACTTACTAAAATTGTAAAACAACATTTTTCAAAAGATGAAGTTACTGTATTGGTATCTATTTTAAAAGATAAGGATAGAGTTTCAATGTTTAGAAAATTGAATGAAATATCTTCTAGTATAATTTTAACTTCCATACCAGATAATCCAAGAGCTTCGACTGCTAAGGAATTATACGATTATGTTGAAAATAAAAAAGATTTTGAATATGAAGAAGACCCAATAAAAGCATATAATATAGCTTTAAGTAAAAAAAGAAAACTTACTATATGTTGTGGCTCTTTCTATATATTAATAAAACTAAAAGAGGGATTGAATGGATAATAAAAAGAAAGAAACTACTAAAAGGAAAGTAGTTCAAGTAAAACCAAAACAAAAGAAAAACACAGTAGATTTTTCAAAGTTTTTTAATTTTTTATCTTTTGTCGTATTTACAGTTTTTGCTTTTTTTATGTATAAAAAAGTTGTACAACAAGAAAAAATAGAACAAGCTATTGTTGAGAGTACTTCAAAAGAGATAACTTCAACTATGGATATTAGAAATGAAGATTTCTATAATGGACCAAAGAAAGAAGTTAAGGTAGAAAAGAAGGTTGAGGAAACTAAACCAGAAGAAGTGAATGAAGAAGTAAAAACTCCTGAGGAAACCACAGTAGCTGATAATACTCCAAAAGAAGAAATTAAAACTGAGGAGAAAGCAAAGACAACTGAAACTGTAAATATTGCTACAACTGAAAAGAGAGAGGAGAAAAAGGAAGTAAAAGCTCCTGAAAAAGATAAAAAAGTTTCAGATGCTAAACAATTAGAAGAAGGAAAAGAAGCAGCTAAAAAAGTTATAAAAGATGAAGCTGAAAAGAAAGCTAAAAAAGAAACTAAGGAAAAAGCTGAAAAGAAGAGGGAAGAAAAGAAAGAGGAAAAACCTAAAAAAGAGGAGAAAAAAGAAGTTAAGAAATCTGAAACTCCAAAAGAAAGTAAAACTAATGAAAAAGTTGAAAAAACGCAAAAAAATGAATCACAAGATTCTGAAATAAAAACTATAAAAACTAAAAAAGAGCCAGTAGAACAATTAACTAATGAAGAAGTAAAAACAAAATTAAACAATGAGATAAGAGAAATTGAGGGAACTTATACACCTTAATATCTAAATTATATGGAGGGAATATGTATACATATACCACTGTTAGAGAAATTGTAGATTCATTAAATTTAGAAATATTAAATGAAGGGAATTTAGATTTAAAAATTGACATACCTAATATATATCAAATAGGGTATGAGCTTGTAGGTTTTTTAGATAAAGATAGTGATGAACTAAATAGATATATTAATATATGTAGTTTAAAAGAATCTAGGTTTATTGCAACTTTTTCTAAGGAAAGGAAAGAAAGTGTTATTTCTAAATATATGTCACTTGATTTTCCAGCTTTAATATTTACAAAAGATGCCATTATAGCAGAAGAATTTTACTATTATGCGAAGAAATACAATAAAAATATTCTTTTTAGTAATGAAAAAGCTTCTGTTACTGTCAGAAAATTAAAATTCTTTCTTTCAAAAACTTTATCTATTGAAGAAGAATATGAGGATTATTCACTTATGGAGATTCATGGTGTTGGAGTATTGATGACAGGATATTCTAATGCTAGAAAAGGAGTAATGATAGAGTTAATTGAAAGAGGGCATCGTATGGTAACAGATAAAAATCTTATTATACGGCGTGTTGGTGAAAATGACTTGGTTGGTTATAATGCTCAAAAAAAAGAGAAACTTGGACATTTCTATTTAGAGGATATTAAAGACGGTTATGTTGATGTGACAGATCATTTTGGAGTAAAAGCAACAAGAATAGAAAAAAAGATAAATATACTTATTGTACTTGAAGAATGGAATGAAAAAAAATTTTATGATAGACTTGGACTTGATGTAGAATATCAAGATTTTGTTGGAGAAAAAATACAAAAATATATAATTCCTGTTAGAAAAGGAAGAAATTTGGCAGTTATAATTGAAACAGCAGCTTTGACATTTAGATTGAGAAGAATGGGACATAATACCCCATTAGAATTTCTTACAAAATCACAAGAGATAATAGAAAAAAAGAAGAAAGAGAGGGAAGAAAATATGGATAAGAATAGGCTGCCTGTAACAAAATTAATAAATGAATTTGACCTAGAAATAAAATATGGAGAAGATAAAATAACTAGTACATATATAAAATCTTCAAATGTGTATCGTCCTTCTTTATCTCTTATAGGATTTTTTGATTTGATAGAAGAAGTTTCAAATATAGGTATACAAATTTTTTCAAAGATAGAATTTAAGTTTTTAGAAAATTTACCTCCTATTGAAAGAGTGAATAATTTAAAAAAATTTTTAAATTATGATATTCCTATGATAGTACTAACAGTTGATGCAAATCCACCTGAGTATTTCTTTGATTTAGTTAAGAAAAGTGGACATATTTTAGCTATTGCACCGTATAAAAAAGCCTCTCAAATAGTTGCTAATTTTAATAACTATTTAGATTCGTTTTTCTCTGAAACAATTAGTGTACATGGAGTTTTAGTTGAGTTATTTGGTTTTGGAGTATTGCTTACTGGTAAAAGTGGAATAGGTAAAAGTGAAACTGCTCTTGAACTTATACATAGAGGACACAGATTGATAGCTGATGATATGGTTAAATTTTATAGAGATACACAAGGAGATGTGGTTGGAAAATCTGCTGAACTTCCATTTTTTATGGAAATAAGAGGTTTAGGGGTTATTGATATTAAAACCTTATATGGATTGAGTGCTGTTAGATTATCAAAAAGACTGGATATGATAATTGAGTTACAAGCTGTTGATAACAGTGATTATATGTCTGCTCCTTCAACTCATCTATATGAAGATGTTTTAGGAAAACCAATTAAAAAGAGAATACTTGAGATATCATCTGGAAGAAATGCAGCAGCAATGGTTGAAGTTATGGTAATGGACTATATGTCTAGTTTATTAGGACAAAAGTAAAGGATATAAATATAATGAAAGAATTTATAGGAAAATTTAAAGAGATAAAAAATATTATTGAAAAAAATAAAAATATTATATTGACAGCTCATGTAAATCCTGATGGTGATGCTGTTGGTTCAGGATTAGGTTTATTTCTTACTTTAAAAGAAAATTATAAAGATAAAAATATTAGATTTGTATTACAAGACAATATTCCTTATACAACAAAGTTTTTAAAGGGTTCAGAAGAAATTGAAGTCTATGATAAAGATAAAAAATATTCTTGTGATTTATTAATATTTTTAGATTCTGCAACAAGAGATAGAACAGGAGAAACTGGAAAAAATATTGAAAGTAAAATAACAATAAATATAGACCACCATGTGAGTAATCCTTTATATGCAGATATAAATTGTGTGATTACATATTCATCTTCAACTTCTGAAATTATTTATAATTTTATAAAATATATGAATTATAAATTTTCTCTTTCAGTAGCAGAAGCATTGTATCTAGGCTTAGTAAATGATACAGGAAATTTTTCTCATAGTAATGTTAAAGTTGGAACTATGCAAATGGCAACAGATTTAATTGCTATGGGAGTAAACAATAACTATATAGTAACTAATTTTTTAAATTCTAATTCATATCAAACTTTAAAAATGATGGGAGAAGCTTTAAAAAATTTTAAATTCTATCCAGAAAAAAAATTAAGTTATTATTATTTAGATAATGAAACTATGAAAAAATACAATGCTAAAAAGGAAGATACTGAGGGAATTGTAGAAAAGATACTTTCTTACTATGAAGCATCTGTTTCATTATTTTTAAGAGAAGAAGCTGATGGAAAAATAAAAGGAAGTATGAGAAGCAAATATGAAATAAATGTAAATGAAGTAGCTAGTTTATTTGGTGGAGGAGGACATTATAAGGCAGCTGGCTTTTCAAGTAATCTTTCAGCTAATGAAATATTAGAGATAGTTTTAAAAAATATATGAAATTTTAAAAATAAAAGTTGAAATTATTTCATAAAAATAGTATCCTATATAAAAGCTTATAAATAATTACAAGGAGAGTGTAAGATATGGCAGATAATATTGATATAGTTTTTTTAAAACCTACAAAGTTTGAGGACTGTGTAATATGTGCAGATTATATAAAAGAGGACAAAATAGTTAATATGAATTTAAGTCAGCTTGATGATAATGATTCAAGAAGAGTTTTAGATTATATAGCAGGTGCTATTTTCATTACAAAAGCTGAAATTGTTAATGTAGGAAATAAAATTTTCTGTTCTATTCCTAGTAATAGAAACTTTTTAAATGAAATGAATAGAGATACTTCTCATGATGAAGAAGAAGTAGAAATTGTAAGAGGGTAATTTTAGAGAGTAACTATTAAGAAGTCTATATATTTTATTGGACTTCTTTTTTTATAAATTTACCCATATCATAGGAGTATAGAAAGATGAAAAAAATATTTATAATATTAGGAATCTTACTATTAGGAATTATTAGTTATGCAAAAGAAGAAGATATACTTGGAACTTGGCTTATTAAAGAAAATGGAAAAGTTGTAGAAATCTATAAAAATGAAACTGGAGAATATACTGGAAAAATTAAAGAAAATAATTTTGTTTTCTTAGAACAAAATAATGACTTAACTTACAGTAAAGAAAGAAATAGTCTAGCCTATTTTACCTTAAAATTTCCAGATTATGAATTTTCTTATCATGTTTGGATAAATATACAAAAAGATGGAAATCTCTTTTTAAAAGGTACAGGAAACACAGAAGTTGGAAAATATGTTGGAGAATGGCATCTTATAAGAGAAAAATAAAAAGAGGTTTTTAATAATGAAAATAAATGTGTAATGTACTATGATTTTTATTAAATTTAATGGGGGTAATAAAGATGAGTAATAGATTAGGAGTTTTATTAGCTGCTGGAATATTTTTTATATTTGCAAGTGTGTTTTTAATCATTGGTAAAATAAGTAAAAGAATATCAGAAAATAACATGAAGAATTTTCAAGGAGAAGCAAAAGGAGAAATCTTAGAAGTTATAAAATCTGGAAGAGATGGAGTTGGTGGAAAATTATTAGATACTTTTGTTGTGTATCAATATGAAGTAAATAAACATAAATATATTGTTAAGCCTTATGTTTTGTCAAAAAATGCAGCCATAAATCAAAAATATTTTGACTCTGAGAATGTTACTTGCATTACCTATATGGGAACTCATGGTATGAGCAGACAAACAAAATATCATGCAGGAGAAAATATAACAGTAAAATATAATCTTGGAAATCCTAAAAATCATGAAATCCTTAATGACAAAGATAAAATATTTGCATATAAAGGATTTAAAATAGCAGGAAGTATGATTATGGTTATTCCATTTATTTTAGTCATTATTTCATTTTTTGTAAAAGGATAAATACTTATGTGTAAGGGTTATTGTGAAATAAATTTCTAATAGCCTTTATTTTTTACAAAATCTTAACTTTTATATTATAAAATAATAAAAAATAATAAGAAGAAAATTAAACTTTTTAGAAGGTGATTTTATGAATTATAAAATTATTAAAAATGATACTAACTATAATTTAGATGATTTAACAAAACTGTTAAATACTTCATACTGGGCAAAGGATAGAAAAAAGGAAACTGTAAAGAAAACAGTTGAGAATTCTTTATGCTATTTTGCCTATGATACAGATAAAAATAATTTAATTGGTTTTGCAAGAGCAATAACAGACTATACTACAAATTATTATATATGTGATGTGATAGTAGATGAAGAATATAGAGGAGAAGGAATAGGAAAAGAATTAATAGAAACATTGACTAATGATGAAGATTTAATTCATGTAAGAGGTTTACTAATTACAAAAGATGCTAAGAAATTTTATGAAAAGTTTGGTTTTTATAATAAAGAAGATGTTATGCAAAAGGATAAAAAAAGTTAAGGTAATATTTTATATAAAAAAAATGATATCATTGAAAATCTTTCAATAACATCATTTTCTGAATAAATAATATTATTTATTATTTAGAATATTTTTCAATGTATTCATAGAATAATTTAGCTGGAGTAACTCTTAAAGTTTTTTCTATGAATTCATCAGTAGGATTTTTAAAAAAACCTGTTGCAATAAGAGTTGATAAGCCATGAGCAAATACCCAACAACTGACCAATAATTCATCTTGTCTTTCTTTATCTATTTTTATAAGTCTTTTATCTTTTTTAATTTCTTCACGAATTAAATTTAAAAATTCATCAATTAGTGAACCTTCAATATTATCCTTTGAAAATACCTGTAAAAAAAGTTGTTTTTCTTCACGAGCAAAAATTGAAATTCCCATACCTATATCTAGGAATTTTATTCCTGTTCTTCTTTTGGATAAATATTCTATAAATAAATCTTTGGCTTTTTTTATTAATTCTTTTTTTAGATTTTTCATTGAACCAATAGATTTATATATAGGTGCGGGGGAAGCATCTAATATTTTTCCAACATTTCTAGCACTTATAGATTCAATTCCTTCTTCTTTGAATAACTCAAATGCTTTTTCTATAATAAGCTCTTTTGAAAACAAAACTTTTTTTGGCATAAATGACTCCTAAATTAATTAAAACTTTTTAGTAATAGATAAACCTACTGCTGTAATTTCTTTTTTATATTTTTGATTTTCAGTGACTCCATATTTTTCTTTAAAGTTTCCCTCTGCTCCTTTATAAATAAAGTGAGCAACAGAAGCTGTAATAGCTAAGCTTTCATCATATTGATATCTAATACCTCCACCTAATGTAACAGAGTTTAAAGCATATTCAGTATCATTATATGAAGTATTTTTAGCTCCTGTATTAGCATAATTTACACTTCCAATTAAAGTAAATTTATCATCTAATTTATATTCATTTCCTATTGCAATTTCCCAACCATTTTTATAATCTCTACCATGTTGATGTTCACCAAAAGTAGTTACTCTATCCATTTTTGCTTGATGATTAAAATAGAAATTGCCTATACCAGATACCAAATAATTATCTGTAATCTTATATGAAGCTCCGACTGATAATATTGCTGGTAAATCTCTTCTTATCTTTGAATTTATTGTATATTGTGGATAGAAAGTAGATAAACCAATAGTTTGTTTTAAAATATCAGCTGTTTGTAATTGATATTCATGCCCTTTTGCTTTAAAATTCATTTTTACTCTTGAATCATATCTTGCTGCTAAATTTAATTTATCATTAACTTTATAGTTTATTCCTAATTGGAAACCATATCCCCAAGCTTCTCTTTTAGAATCTATATCTCCTGATAAACCATTTTGAGTTAAATCAGTTACTCTTTTTTGAAGCTTTGCTAATGCTTCATTAGTTTTTTGAGTTTTTATTGCTGCAATTTGAGCTGCTGAAAGTCCTTTACCTTGTGTAGCAGCATCCACTGCTCTGCTAACTTCTTGTGCTACTTGTTGAGCTTTTTCTTGTCTATATTGAGCAGTTGGATTGACTCCTATATTTAAGCTACCATTCAATTTTCTTGTACCATGTACAACTCTACCTGCTATTGAAAATGATAATTTATCATCTATATTAAAAGCTCTTCCTAATGTAATTTGTTCATATTTATTAGAACCTGTCAATGATGAACCTTTATCATAGATTCCTAATAGTTTAAATTGAGCTAAGTCAGTTAGAACATCAACTCCTGATACACCATCATATTGTAATTTTCCTCCTCCAGCAAGTCCACCAAAGTTAAAGAAAGTTGCTCCTTTATTATCTACAAATGTTAAAGCAATATTTGGAATAGCTTGATTTAATTTTGCTTTATGTTCTTTTTCTTTATAAGACATTTTTTCATGTCCATATGCAAATTGAAAACCCACATGGAAATATTTTCCTTTTTCTAATCTTCCAAGTCCAGCAGGATTATAATAAGCAGATACTCCATTAATCATACCTGTTTGAGCTTGGTTTGCAAGATAGTCTGGACTATATGTTTGAATATGATCTATTGATGCAGCATATAACCCACTGGATAGTATTGCTGTTAGCAATAATAATTTCTTCATTTTTTCCCTCCATATGTATTTTGTAAATACATTTCTTCTAAAAATAATATAACATACATAATATAACAGATGTTTTTTTTATTGTCAAATATGTTTTATATTTTTAAAATTTCTTCAATAGATTCTTTACAAACTTGAAGCATTTTGTTTATTTCTTCATAAGTTATAATATATGGAGGCATAAAATAAACACTATTTGCAATAGGTCTTACAAAGATACCTTTTTTTAATGCTAAATTATAAATTTCTCTACCAATTCTAACATTTGGAAGAAGATTATCTTTTAACTCAATAGCTCCTATAAGTCCAATATTTCTAATATCTTTTATGTAAGACTTATCTTTAAAAATTTCTTCCATTTTATTTTTTAAGTGAGTACCTTTTTTATTTATAGTTCTCAAAACATCATCATCTTTAAATATTTTTAAAACTTCTAAGGCTATCCTACAACCTAATGGATTTCCTGAATATGTATGGGAATGTAAAAAAGATTTTCCTTCTTTGTAGTCAGCATAAAAAGCATTAAATATATCTGTTGTGATACAAAGCATAGCTATTGGATAATAACCTGATGATAATCCTTTTGCAATACACATCATATCAGGTTCTATTCCTGCATGTTCACAGGCAAACATTTTACCAGTTCTGCCAAAACCCATAGCTATTTCATCATCAATTAAATGAATATTATACTTTTTTGTTAAATCTCTTGCTGCTTTTAAAAATCTAGCAGAATATATTTTTATACCCGCTGCACCTTGTACCATAGGTTCAACTATCATACAAGCAATTTCATTATGTTTTTTTTTGATTAAGTCTTCTAATTCTTTTATACATCCATCTTCAAGTTTTGTAAATTCTTCATCAGATAACTTAGAATTTATATAGGGAACTCTAACTTTTCTACCTTCCTTTATTAGTGGTCTATATGTTTCAGTAAAAATATCTACATCTCCAACTCCTAATGCTCCTATTGTTTCTCCATGATAGGCATTTTCAAGAGAAATAAATTTTGTTTTTTGAGGATTTCCAGTTTGTAAATGATATTGGAAACTCAATTTTAATGCCATTTCTATACAAGAAGAACCATTGTCAGAGAATAAAAACTTATTAATTCCCTTAGGTAAAACTTTTGTAAGCTCTTCACATAGTTCGGCTGCTGGTTCATGAGCAAAATTAGCAAAAATTACATGCTCTAATGTATTTACTTGCTCAGTTATAACTTTATTTATTCTTTTATTACAATGCCCAAATAAATTTACCCACCAACTAGATATACAATCCATATACCTATTTCCATTTTCATCTATTAGATAAATTCCATCACCTTTTGTTATAACCAAAGGAGGATTTTCTTCAAAATCTTTCATTTGAGCACAAGGATGAAAAACATATTTTAAATCTTTTTTTTGTAATTCAGATAAATTACTAATCATTATTTAGCTCCTCTCAATTTTATCAAATAAAAAGCTATTACAAATTAATTTATGAATGTTAATAAAAATAAGTGAGTTACATTCAAGTCTTTGTAATAGCTTTTTTTATTTTAATTAAAAAATTTTTCTATTTCTTTATCAGAAATTTCTTTCTGTCCATTTTTAATAATTAGATAATTTTTAATTTTAGATAATTCTAAAATAACTTTTATATTATCATCTTCAAAAAATTGTCCCTTATAATTATTAAATATTAAACCATATAATTTAATTCCCATGGTATCAAGAGCATTTAAAGTAAGCATAGTATGATTTATTGCTCCTACCCTAGTTCCACTAACTAATACAACAGGAAGATTAAATAATTTTATTAAATCATAGATATAAAATTCACCTCTTATCAAAGGAACATAAAGTCCTCCTGCTCCTTCCACTAGGACATTAGAATATTTTTTCTTTAAATCTTTAAAATGCTTTTTAATATTTTCTATTTCTATTGTTGTTTCTTCCATTTCAGAAGCTAAATGTGGAGAAACTTCTTCTTTTAAAGAATAAGTTACCATAGTATCATCATAATTGATACCTACGAATTTTGTTAAAAAATCTACATCAGGTGCAGTTAATTTTCCATCTTTTAAAAAGCAACCACTTTGTATAGGCTTATAATATTGAAAATTATGTTTTTTTAAAGCTTTGTATAATAGGGTACTAACATAAGTTTTTCCAACATCAGTATCTGTACCTATAACAAAGAAATCCTTAAATTTCATAACCTAACTCCTTAATCATTTTTTTATCAGTTTCTATTGTTGTACCAGTAGTTGTTAAGAAATTTCCAGTGAGTGCAGAGTTAATTCCACATCTTAAACCAGTTTTAGCATGTTTTCCTAATTTTATTCTTCCACCACAATATCTTAAAAAAGACTTAGGTAGTATAAAACGATAAATAGATATAGTTTTTAAGATTTCAAATGGATTAACTTCTTCATTATTTTCAAATGGTGTTCCTGGAATTGGAGTTAAAACATTTATTGGAACTGAACGAATTTCTAATTCTCTTAAATCAAGTGCCATATCTATTCTATCTTCAATAGTTTCTCCTAAACCAAATATTCCACCACTACAAACATCTAATCCAACTGCTTTCGCATTTTTAATAGTATTAATTCTATCATCATAAGTATGAGATGTACAAACATTAGGATAGAATCTTCTTGAAGATTCCAAGTTATGATGATAAGTTAAAACTCCTGCATCAGCTAATTTCTGTAAAGCTTCTTTTGTACATATTCCATGAGAAGCACAAAGTTCCAATTTATTTATATGTTTTCCTATATATTGATATATTTCAACTAATTTATCTAATTCTTTTTCATTCCCATTAAGACCTCTACCACTTGTTACAAGTGAAAATTTATGAGCACCCTCGTTTTCATTTTTTTTAGCTTCATAAAGTGCTAATTCTTTTGAAATAAGTCCGTAGATATCAGCTCCTGTTTTAAAATGGACTGACTGTGCACAGTACTTGCAGTTCTCAGAACATTTACCAGATTTTGCATTAATAATGGTGCATAAATTAAAATATTTCCCACAAAATGCTTCTCTAATTTGATCTGCTGCATCAAAGAGTATATCCAGAGTTTTCATATCATTGTTAGGAATCTGTGATAAAAATATTGCCTCTTCACGAGTTATTTCATATTTTTCATTGATAATCTTATTTTTTAAATATAATATAGACTCCTTAACATTGATTAGTTCAGCTTGATTACTTTCTTTTTCTTTTAAAAAATTGAAAAAGCTAAATTTTCCCCCTCCAGCTGAATTTTTTTCTTTTAACATGTATATCATTCCTTTCCTTGCACTTAAAAAATTCTGTCATTGTGTATATGATAACATAAATTATAAAATTTTAAAATAAAAAATACCTAGAAATTTTTCTAAGTATTTTCTATTTTTAAAACTTATAAATAAGCTATTAATAATTTTACAGTTTCAATAATTCCGTCATTATGACATCTTTCATAGTGATGAGTGGCATCTACATTTGGTCCTATACAAGCATATTTAAAATCAAAGCCCTGTAAAATTGCAGTTGTGGCATCTGAACCATATCTATTATAAACTCCAACTGTATATTTTATATTATTTTTATCAGCAGTTTCTTGAAGTTTTTTCCTAAGAGTAAAATCATAAGGACTTCTACTATCTTTTGCAATAATTTGCATTTTCTTTTCATCTCCATGTGCATCTTCACCTGCAACAAGTCCGATATCAACTGCAATAAATTCATCTAAATCTTCTGGAAAAACTGAAACTCCATGTCCAATTTCTTCATAATTAGAAAAATATACATATAAATCAGTTTTAGGTTTTAACTTATTATCTTTTAAATATTTTATATAAGACAAAATTTGTGCTACACATAATTTATCATCTAAATATCTTGATTTTATATAGCCATTATTTAAAATTCTTGTATGAGTTTCAAAAGAAACAAAATCACCTTGTAAAATACCTAATTTTAAAACATCTTCATCAGTTTTTACATCTTCATCTATTCTTATTTCCATTGTTTCTTCTGTTCTTGGCATTTCTCTTGCTACATCTCCATACACATGAACAGAAGCTTTAATTGGAAGTAAAGTTCCAGAATATGTTTTTCCAGATATAGTGTGAATTGTTACATTTTCTCCTTCAACAGAACCCCAAGCAAAGCCACCTACATTAGTTACTTCAAGTCTACCATTCTTTTTAATTTTTTTTACAACAGCTCCTAAGGTATCAACATGAGCAGAAATCATCTTTTTATAGTTAGAATTTATTCCTTTTATATATGCTATTAATGCACCTTTTTTTGTAATATTAAAATTTTTTATACCTAAACCTTTTAATTCATTTTTAACCCATTCAATAGCATTAAGAGTATAACCAACAGGACTTGGTATATTTATAAGTTCAACTGTTTTATTAAGTATGTATTTTAAATCTATATTCATTATTAAAATTCTTCTCCTTTATATTAAAAATATAAAAGTTGTTACAAAACTTATTTTAGATATTTGTAACAACTTAATAAAAATTTTATTTAATTTCTAAGTTTTTGAATTTATGCATAGTAGTTGGATCATATTCAAAACCTTTTATTCTCTTATTAATTCCAATATTTTCATTCTTATTGTATAAAACAATAAGAGGTGAATCTTCTTGTGATATTATTTGAGCATTCTTAAAATGTTCTTTTCTTTCTTCTGGTTTTAAAGCAATTCTTGCAAGTTCAACTTCTTTATCAAATTCTGGATTAGAATAACGAGCTCTATTACCAGGGAAACCTATTGATTTACTATCTAATAGAGGATATAAAACTATATCAGCATCAGAAGTTCCAGATATCCAACCTCCTAAATAAGCTGTAAAATCTCCTTCTCCTGTTTTTTGTAAATATGTTCCCCATTCAAGAGTTTCAATCTTCATATCAATTCCAATATCTTTTAAATTAGCTTGAATTATTTGAGCAACTTGTAATCTCACTGGACTATCATTTACATAAAGAGAAAATGATGTATCTTTTACACCAGATTTTGTAATCAATTCCTTAGCTTTTTCAGGATTAAAAGGATATTCTTCAAGTCCATCATAATAACCAAAAACATTTGGATTTACTATTGATTTTGCAACTTTTCCTCTTCCTGAAAAAATAGAATCAATAATACTTTGTTTATCAATAGCATAATTAAGAGCTTTTCTAAAATCTTTATTATTAAATGGTGCTTTTTCCACATTTAAACAAATATATTCTGTTGCAGTAGTTGGTTCAGAAATTAATTCCAATTTATCATTTGCTTCTATTGTTTGAGTTGAAACAGGGGGCATACCAGTGGCTATATCAACTTCACCAGTTTCTAATGCAGCAAGCATACTTGTATCCTCAGGAATTGCTCTAAATGTTATTTTTTCAACTTTTGGTGCTCCTTCAAAGTAATCTTTAAAAGCTTCTAATTCAATTTTTTCTCCATCATTGTAAGCAACTAATTTGAAAGCACCTGTTCCCATAGGAGCAACAGATAAATCATTTCCAGCTTCTACATATTTTTTATTTACTATGGAAGTTATTGGGTGAGCTAAATTATATAAAAGAGCAGAAGATGAGTTTTTTAAAAATAATTTAACTTCATAATCATTTACCTTTTCAACTTTGTCAATTTCTTCCACCATTATTGATGAGCCAGGTTTATCTTTCATTCTTTCAAAACTAAAAACAACATCATCAGCAGTAAGTTCAGAACCATCATGGAATTTTACACCTTTTTTAAGAATAATATCTAGTTCCTTTTCATTTTTATATTCATAACTTTCTGCTAATTCAGGCTTTATACTACCATCTTTTTCTCTTGAAAATAATGTATTATAGAATTGACGAGAAACAAGTAAATCGGGTATAGAATTATACATATGTGGATCAAGTGATTTTGGTTTTGCACCTTGTCCTATAACAACCGTATTTCCATTAGGACTTTCATTTTTATCTTGTCCACAACCAAT
>ERZ773090.512-NODE-512-length-19688-cov-27.5723_pt1 | contig 19688 bp, 26 predicted proteins | sample MGYA00580579_ERZ773090 | MGnify/ENA primary metagenome ERZ773090 (study PRJEB29015, sample SAMEA2738014) | human oral metagenome | biome: human oral; feature: human-associated habitat; material: dental | place: China | collected 2132 ... | reverse complement strand
TAAGGCAAGGGACTTTGACTCCCTCATGCGTTGGTTCGAATCCAGCTACCCCAGTTTTTGATATACTAGCCGGCGTGGCGGAATTGGCAGACGCGCTGGACTCAAAATCCAGTGTCCTCACGGACGTGCCGGTTCGACCCCGGCCGCCGGTATATTAAAAGAATCCCATGATGGGATTCTTTTTTCTTTTCATCGATTTGGTGTTAGGCTTATCAAGCACAGAGCTGATTTATTTTGATCTTTTAGTCCTTATTTGCTGTTGTTTCTTCATTTTTGCTGATTGTTGAGAAATTTTTTAAATATTTTTAAGTATTTTTTTGATAAATTTTCGAATAAGTAGATATAAGGTTCTTTTGGGAGTTTACCTTAAAGTAGTCAAGGCTAATCTATTGCTGTCCAATTTCTTTTATAGTGACATTGATGTCACTACCAAATTTTTCAGAGTCCTATTATAATTTAAGAAAAAATTTAAAGGAGAATTTAGATGGACAAAGAAAAACTCAAGGAAATTTTTAACAAACATTCTGCCTTACCAGAAGAAGTTGAAGAGTTTGATGATGGTATGGTCAAAGAAGTCATTACCGCTGGTTTATTATTTTGTTTGAAAGAGGTATTGGATATGGATGATTCTTCATTTGTAAGTGCATTTAGCCGTGTTGAAAAAACTGTTAGCAAACTAGCCAAAGATTATTATATTAAATTATGGACCTATGATGACTGGAGGCAGGAGGCACGAATTATCCTTTATCAGTTATTGGAGCGATTTCCAGATTTGGCCAATGATGAAGAAAAGTTACGAATCTATTTTAAAACAAAGTTCAGAAGTTATGTCCTTGATAATATTCGCAAGCAGGAAAGTCAAAAACGCGCTTTTGACAGGATGATTTACGAGGAAATTTCTGAATTAGGTCATATGATTCCTAGTCAGCAGATGGACGCAGCTGATTATTGTGCCCTTAAGGAAAAGCTAAAGGAACTTAAGCAGAAATTGGCTCCTGAGGATTATGCCAAAATTCTATTGCTGATGCGAGGTGGTGCATTCAAAGGGAGAAGTGCCTTTATCAAGGATATTAAGGTTGAATTCGAAGATTTTGACGAGGACAACTAAGTTCACTTCCTACAAGCCGGCCTTGTTTAGAAGAAAATTAATGGAATGACAGGCTTTAAAGCTTTTACAGAAGATGCATTTTTAGTGATTTCTCGAAGATGAGGTTGGGAAAATTCGGCAAAAAACTTGGTAAATTACAATAAAGTAAAGGAAAACTACTTGACTTGGCTGGTTAGATTTTGGTATGATAATAGCTGGTATTGTTTACCCCATTTCAGAAGCCCCGGAAAGCTTTGGAAATAACTCGTGGACCGGAACATCCACACTGTAAACAAAAACGACTTATAGGAGAAATCATGAATAAAACAACCTACATGGCTAAGCCAGGTGAAGTTGAACGTAAATGGTACGTAGTAGATGCTACTGATGTCCCACTTGGCCGCCTTTCTGCGGTAGTAGCAAGCGTACTTCGTGGTAAAAATAAACCAACCTTTACCCCTCACACTGATACAGGTGACTTTGTTATTGTTATCAATGCTGAAAAAGTTAAATTGACTGGTAAAAAAGCAACTGATAAAATCTACTACACTCACTCAATGTATCCAGGTGGATTGAAGCAAATCTCTGCTGGAGAATTGCGTTCTAAAAATGCCGTTCGCTTGATTGAAAAATCAGTTAAAGGTATGCTTCCACACAATACTCTTGGACGTGCACAAGGTATGAAGTTGAAAGTTTTCGTTGGTAGCGAACATACTCATGCCGCACAACAACCAGAAGTTCTCGATATTTCAGGTCTTATCTAAGAGGAAAGGAGCATAATTAATGGCACAAGCACAATATGCAGGTACTGGCCGTCGTAAAAACGCTGTTGCACGCGTTCGTTTGGTTCCAGGTACTGGTAAAATTACTGTAAACAACAAAGATGTAGAAGAATACATTCCTCACGCAGACCTTCGTCTCGTGATTAACCAACCATTCGCAGTTACTTCAACTGTTGGTTCTTACGACGTTTTCGTTAACGTTAATGGTGGTGGATACGGTGGACAATCAGGTGCAATCCGTCATGGTATTGCCCGTGCGTTGCTCCAAGTTGATCCAGATTTCCGTGATTCACTTAAACGTGCTGGACTTCTTACTCGTGACGCTCGTATGGTTGAACGTAAGAAACCAGGTCTTAAGAAAGCACGTAAAGCTTCACAATTCTCAAAACGTTAATCAATCCGATTATATCAACATTTTCAAATACTTCATGGTTTCGGTCATGGGGTATTTTTTGCTTCATTTTTTAGAATTCCTATCAAAATTCCCACGTTTTACCTTTGAGGCCAACTGTTTGGAGAGCAGAAAATCTTTTAATAGTTTAGTAGGGACTTACTTATTCTTTGGTCTTATATCCATGAATTCTATCGAAAATTCCCACGAAAGATTCTGATAAAAATCTTTGATAATCCGTAATTTTGGAGTTGGGCTTTTGTGATATAATGTTAGCATGACTAGAATTTTGGATGATGAAATGATGGAAAGTGAAGAACAGGTCGAGCGAACGCTACGACCTCAAACTTTCAAAGAATATATTGGTCAGGATAAGGTCAAGGATCAGTTGACTATTTTTATTGAGGCAGCTAAGCTACGTGATGAAGCCTTAGATCATGTCCTCCTCTTTGGCCCCCCAGGCTTGGGGAAAACTACTATGGCTTTTGTCATCGCCAATGAGTTGGGGGTCAACCTCAAACAAACTTCCGGTCCAGCTATTGAGAAGGCTGGGGACTTGGTGGCTATTCTCAATGATTTGGAGCCTGGGGATGTTCTCTTTATCGATGAAATTCATCGGATGCCTATGGCTGTTGAAGAAGTGCTCTACAGTGCCATGGAAGATTTCTACATTGACATCATGATTGGGGCTGGCGAAGCCAGTCGCAGTGTCCACCTAGATTTGCCTCCCTTCACTTTAATAGGGGCGACAACTCGAGCAGGGATGCTGTCTAACCCCTTGCGGGCTCGCTTTGGTATCAATGGTCACATGGAATACTATGAAGAAGCTGACTTGACTGAGATTGTTGAGCGGACGGCTGAGATTTTTGAGGCTGAAATAACCCACGAAGCTGCGATTGAATTGGCTAAACGTAGTCGGGGGACTCCTCGGATTGCCAATCGCTTGCTCAAGCGGGTCCGGGATTATGCCCAGATTATTGGGGATGGTCTAATTGATGATAAGATTGCAGACCAGGCTTTGACCATGTTGGACGTTGATCAAGAAGGTTTAGACTACATCGACCAGAAGATTCTGAAAACCATGATTGAGATGTACGGCGGTGGTCCAGTCGGCCTTGGAACCTTGTCCATCAATATTGCTGAAGAGCGGGAGACAGTTGAGGATATGTACGAGCCCTACCTGATTCAAAAGGGCTTTATTATGCGGACACGCTCGGGTCGAGTGGCAACTGCTAAAGCTTATGAACACCTAGGAATTAATCCTAAAAATGACTAGGCTTTGCCCCTATAGATTTACAATCTCTATGATATAATAGCGCTATGAAAAAAGTTTGTTTTGTTTGTCTTGGAAATATCTGTCGCAGCCCTATGGCAGAATTTGTCATGAAATCAATGGTTGACCCTACTGATATTCATGTTGAAAGTCGGGCCACCTCTTCTTGGGAGCATGGGAACCCTATTCATCAAGGGACTCAGGCTATTTTAAAACAATATGGGGTGCCTTATGATCAGACCAAGTCTTCACAACAGATTTCTCAGGCAGAACTGGATAATTTTGATTTTGTCATTGGGATGGACCAAGAAAACGTGGCAGATTTGAGAGCACTATTTCCGCAAGCTTCGGCCTCCAAAATTCAACTCTTTATTGAAGGTGGTGTGCCAGATCCTTGGTTTACGGGCGATTTTGAAGAGACCTATCAATTAGTTAGAGAGGGGTGTCGGTCTTGGCTAGAAAGACTAAGGTAAATAGACATAAAAATAATAAGGACTTATTGAAGAGTTATCTTAGCCAACTGACTAGGGAGCGTTTAGAGATAGCCGCAGTTATTATCCTTCTTTTGTGTGCCCTCTCGGTTTTGAAAATACCCTTTGGTTCCCACAAAACTTTGAAGTTTGATAAGGATAAGATTGTTTATGTTGGTCATGTCAAAAATAATAAGATGAATGGCAAGGGGAAGCTGACTTATAAAAATGGAGACCAGTATGAAGGTAACTTTGTCAATGGTCAGTTTGATGGTCAGGGGACTTTTAAAGCCAAGGGAGGCTGGACCTACAAAGGCCAATTTAGCAAAGGGCAGGCTAATGGTAAGGGGACCCTAACGACCGCTGACGGGAAGAAATACAGTGGAAGGTTTAAGCAAGGAATTTATCAAAAATGAGGATTAAGTGGTTTTCTTTTGTCAGGGTAACAGGACTCTTGTTGGTTCTGGTTTACCACTTTTTTAGGAAAGCATTACCTGGCGGATTTATCGGGGTTGATGTCTTTTTTGCCTTCTCAGGTTTTCTGATTACAGCTCTCTTGATTGATGAGTATCACCGGAAAAGAAGTATTGATTTATTGGGCTTTTTCAAGCGGCGTTTCTATCGGATCGTCCCACCAGTTGTGATTATGGTCTTGGTTACCATGCCTTTTACGCTCTTGGTCAGAAATGATTTTATTGCCAGCATTGGTCGGCAAATTGTTGCAGCTTTTGGTTTTATGACTAACTGGTATGAAATTTTCATCGGCAGCAACTACGAAAATCAATTTAATCCCCACCTCTTTCTCCATACTTGGAGTTTAGCGGTTGAAGTTCACTTCTACATTTTCTGGGGGATTCTGGTTTGGTGGTTGTCCAAACGGAAATTAACTGGTGTCAATTTTCGAGGGGCTATCTTTTTAGCTTCAACTGCCCTCTTTTTTTCTGGCTATTTGATAATGTTTATCAGTAGCTTTCTTGTGGATAACGTTTCCTTTAACTATTTCTCGACCTTTAGTCACAGTTTTCCCTTTTATCTGGGGGCAATCTATGCAACCATGTCAGGGGTTGCCGATACGACGAAGCGCTTCAAGAAAAATGTCGAGCGTTGGTCCCTTCGGCGAATATTAGCCCAATTCGTTGGGAGTTTTGCCCTACTCGTCTTGCTAGGCTTTGTTTTGAGCTATGAAGGGCAGTTGACCTATCTCTTTGGCTTCGCTCTTGCCAGCCTCTTTGCCTGCTTGATGATTTATGCGGCTAGAGCCTTGCACGATAAGATTCCTGCTATTGATGAGCCGGTGGTCATCACCTTTTTCTCAGATATCAGTTATGGGATTTATCTTTTCCATTGGCCTTTTTACATCATCTTTTCACAGTTGATGCCAAATTGGTTGGCCAGCTTGCTCACCTTTGTGCTTTCGACAATTTTTGCAGCTCTCTCCTTCTATGCCATCGAACCGATGATTGCTGGAAAAGAGCCTAAGATGTTAGGAATCAAGCTTAATATTGCTCCCTATAAAAAATGGATTGTCAGCTCGGCTGGTGTTTTAGTGCTTGCTAGCTTAATCATCACTGTCACGGCTCCTAGGTTAGGGGAATTTGAATCTGGGGTCCTGGTAGATTCGCTTACTCAGGCTGATACAGCTATGAATTTGACCAACCAAAGGACGGCTGGTGATGCCAATGCTCAGAATAATGTCCTGATTATTGGAGATTCGGTTGCTCTGCGGTCTCAGGATGCTTTTACTAGCAAGATGCCCAATGCCTTAATTGATGCTTCAGTAAGTCGGAGTTTTGATGCGGCTTATGAAACCTTCAAAACCAATATTGATTCCAATACCTTGCCTGAGACCGTGGTCCTAGCTGTTGGGGTCAATTCACCAGATAATTATCAGAGTGATATTCAGCAGTTCTTAGATGCCCTCCCCGATGGTCATCGTCTAGTTCTGGTAACTCCTTATGATTCTCAGGAAGATACTAAGATGTCAGCCGTGCGTGATTATGAGCTCCAGTTAGCCAAGGACAACGATTATATTACCGTGGCAGATTGGTACCAAACTGCCAAGGACAACCCTGATATTTGGGGTGGTACTGATGGTGTTCACTATTCTCAATCAACCAACGGGGCTGATCTCTATGTGCAGACTATCCAGGATGCTGTTGCCCAAGCCTCCAAGAAATCTGCTAAGGGTCAGTAACAAGAATATTACATTTGAAAAACATTAGGAAAATATCGTTGACAGGGTCCTGCTTAGATGATAAGCTGGCCTTTAGCACAAATAATGCTCTTCGAAAATTAAATTTAGCCAACGGATAAGGCGAGTTCATATCATGTATCTGGACTTACCATAAGGACTGCTATGGCAGTTCTTTATGCCCGAAAAAACTGTAGTAGTATCGACAGTTTTTACCCTATGTCGCACCGTTCTTTACTGTATGAAGGTATTGTCTGTAGTTCGTTGCGACGCTGGCTGATTTTACCAGTTTTATGAGGGAGCCAGTAATCTCCATAGTGGGTGCTGTTAGACCACACCTCTAGTGGCTGATATCTCTGCTCCTTCCTATTTTTAATTTGCAACGAGTATAAATAGGAGTTAAGATGTCGGAAGAATTTGAATCAGAACAAACTTATAGTCGTCGATCGGCTTCTCGGTCACAGTCACATGCCAAGCCTAAAAAGAAGAAATCTAAAGGGAAGAGAATCTTTTGGAGCCTCTTATTACTTGTCTTAGTTTTGGGGGGAGCAGGAGCGGCCTACCGTTACTGGTCAGGTGATATTAATGGGAGCTACCGGGCAACGACCTTGGAAGAGGAGTCCGTAAAGCAATTGAAAGAATCTAGTTCAGAGAGTTCGGATAGTAGCCACATTGATGCCAGCCAATACATCACCTTTAGAGTAGATGTCACGGTCAAGGATGATAAGGCTACAGCTAAGGAGACCATAACTTTTGATCGCAAGAAGGCTTATGAGCAGTATCGGAATATGTTAGAAGCCCAAATCAAGGATAAACCAGGAGTCACTTTGGAAGACCTTGAACAATACGGAACGCCAACGACCGAAGAGGCATTTTTACAAAAATTCAACGAGGATACCAAGAAGTTAGCCAAGCAATCAGGTCTGACTTATGATGAAGAGGCTGGTACTGCAAAGGCTACTATTTTCGAAGGTAAGGTTAATCGGTGGACACATGGAATCGATATTACCAAGGTATATGGAAATGGTGGTCTGACGGTTGCTGATAGTAAGGCGACTTCAAATCCTTTGGACATCTTTAAAAAAGGGAATTCTCTGCCGTTTGACAAAACCGATTCGGGCTTGAGTCTTAAGGCAGACAAGACTATTCAACTGCGGAAGAATTAGTACTTTTCTGAAGTAATTTGACAGCCTCAAGGGAGAATATTAAAATTAGCTTAAATAGTTAAAAGGAGATTAGTATGTCACAAGAATCCAATCAAAATCAAACTTCAATGCCAGGTGGTGTGGTTCCAGGTCAAGCTCCAATGCAGCCTCAGAAGAAAACAAATGTTAAGCTGATTGTTACCATTGTTGTATCAGTTGTAGTTGCTATTGCTTTAATTGCTGGAGGCGGAACTGCCTGGTGGTATATGTCGGGTAATATTGATGGTCATTATCGAGCAACTTCTTTAGAAAAGCAATTTACTAAAAAATTGGAAAAAGATAACTCTGATAGTGAATACAACAAGTACATGACTTTCAAGGTTGACGTTACTGTCAAAGATGATAAGGCTGTTGCAACGGAAAGCCTTACTGTTGATCGTGATAGTATGTATAAGGCTGCTAAGAAAGAGGCTGACAGCTATGGTATGCAGGTTGAAAGTAAGTCTGAATTCAAAAAAGAATTTGACGAAATGATGCAAGAATCTGTTAAAGACGAAGGTGGTAAATACGATGCAGATACTGGGAAGGCGACTATAACTGTCTTTGAAGGGAATGTTAATCGCTGGTCTCGTACCATTACTATTACTAAGGAATTTGATGGTAGTGATTTAGTTTCGAGTGATAAGTCTGATAAAGTTGATCTCTTCAAAAAAGGTAAAGGTTACGATTACAAGAAAACTTCTGACGGTGTAACCTTAGAAGGTAAAGAAAAGGTTAAACTTGATAAAAAATAGGTCAATGAGAAAGTCAGTTCAATAGAACTGGCTTTCTTCTTTTGGGTTGGATTTTCTTTCAAAGGTGATTGACAGTTGTGGCAAAGCATGGTAGGATTAACTTAAATTAATCTAAACAGGAGCTACTATGTCAGCAGAAGAATTCAATTCAAATTCAGAGAGCGCCCAATCAGAGTCTCTCAATAGTCAGACGGAGCTTGGCTCAGAAGTAAGCAATGATGCTGAAGGAACAGGTCAAAAACCAATACCAGCAGTTCAGGAGCCTGCTTTTTCAACAGATTCTGCTAATCCTCAGGCTTCGCAAAATTTTTCTCAAGAGACTACTCAAGTTGGTCAGACCGTAACCAATCAGCCTCAATCAGCTGAAGTGGTTAGCCAGGAAGGGCTAGTCGCTCAGAATGTGGCTCCTACTCCAATGGCCCCCAATCAGCCCTTTAACAATGCCCAAGCAGTCAATTCAACTGGGGTAGTCGGTCAAACTAACATTCAACAAACCAATGCCATGCCTGGTCAGGTTTATCAAGATCCCAATCTTGTCAATCCACAAATGGCTGCTAATAGCTTTAACCAAGCGGCCTGTGTGCAGACCCCTCAGGCCAAGCCAGGGCGGACTAAGAAGATCATCTGGAGCATCGTCGGTGCTCTAGCTGCGATTTTCTTAATCGTTGGTGGTATTCTTCTTTACCGCCATTTTTCTGGGAATGTTGATGGAACCTATCAGGCTACGACCTTGCAAAGTAGCTTGAAGAAGGACTTGAAGGATAAGGCTTTTGATAAGGGGAAAATTGCTTATTCTAGCTTTACGGATGATGCCAAGGTAGAAACGGTTATCAAGGGCGATGTTGTCAAGGCAACTGTCAGCTACAATGTCAGCTATGATGATTTTTATGATGAAGTGAAGTCTAATTTTTCTTCGACTTACTCTAGCTACAAGAGTAATTTCTCTAACGACGAGTGGAACTATCTGATGAACACCCTCATTAAATCTTCAGACCTTGATGAGAAAGGTTTCACTAAAGCCTTTTCCAGCGAAGTTGAGAATGGTGGTTTAAGCTATGATTCTGATAAAAAGCAGGTGTCTGGCACCTTATTTGAAGGCAAGGTCAACCGCGTCAGCGGTAAGATTGAAATTACTAAGGTAAATTCTGACAGCAAGTTGGTTAACTTTGAAAAGGGAGAAAAAATTTCCTATAAGAAGACCTCTGATGGTTTGACCCTCAAGGACAATAATGAACACACCATTAACTTAACAACTGAATAAAGGCTTAGGAATCTCAAGTTAGCTTTGGGATTCTTTTCTGTAGCTCTTAAGGAAGCGAACCAGAATGGCGAAGCTGAATTTAGAGCTATTGATGCAGTTTGAGTATAGCGGATACTACAAACCGAAGAAAGTCCTGAAAGGTTGCCAGATATTCTGACAATTGTGTTATAATGTTCCAAAGACTATCAAGGAGAGGACAAGACCATGACCCTAATTTATCAATCAACCAGAGATGCACAGAATCAGGTAACCGCTAGCCAGGCTATTTTGCAAGGTCTAGCCAGCGATGGAGGCCTCTTTACTCCATTGACCCTGCCTGAGGTTGACCTTGATTTCGACCAGCTCAAGGATGCTTCCTATCAAGAGGTGGCAAAATTGGTGCTGTCTGCCTTTTTGGATGACTTTACAGAAGCTGAACTGGATGCTTGTATTAGCAAGGCTTATGATAGCAAGTTTGATACGCCTAAGATTGCACCTTTAGTTAAGTTGGGGAATCAATATAATTTGGAGCTCTTCCATGGCTCAACCATTGCCTTTAAGGATATGGCCCTGTCCATTCTGCCCCACCTTTTGACGACTTCGGCTAAGAAGCAAGGGGTCGATAATAAGATCGTTATTTTGACTGCGACATCTGGGGATACCGGTAAGGCGGCTATGGCTGGCTTTGCGGATGTGTCCGGAACTGAAATTATTGTCTTCTATCCTAAGGGCGGTGTCAGCAAGATTCAAGAATTGCAGATGACGACGCAAAAAGGCAGCAACACCCACGTCGTAGCTATCGAAGGTAACTTCGACGATGCCCAAACCGATGTTAAGCGGATGTTCAACGACAAGGAGCTAGGGCAAAAATTGCTGGCCCACAAGATGCAGCTGTCCTCTGCCAACTCCATGAATATTGGTCGTCTGGTTCCTCAGATTGTTTATTATGTTTATGCCTATGCCCAATTAGTTAAGTCTGGCGACATTGAAAATGGTCAAAAGATTAATGTGACGGTCCCAACGGGGAACTTTGGGAACATTTTGGCGGCCTATTATGCTAAGGAAATCGGTCTTCCTATTGCCAAGCTCATCTGTGCTTCCAATGAAAACAAGGTCTTGACGGACTTCTTTGCAACCAAAGTTTATGACAAGAAGCGGGACTTCAAGGTAACCTCTAGTCCATCTATGGATATTTTAGTTTCTTCCAATCTGGAACGCCTGATTTTCCACCTGATGGGAAATGATGCTACTAAAACGAAGGCTCTGATGGAGAACTTGGTTGCGACTGGTGAATACAAGTTAGAGGCTCTTCGTCCAGAGATTTTGGCGAATTTTGTAGCTGGTTTTGCTACTGAAGAAGAAACGTCTGCTGAAATCAAACGGGTTTACCAAGAGGCTAACTACATTGAAGATCCACATACGGCGGTAGCTTCTGCGGTCTATCATGCCTATAGGGAAGAAACTGGTGACCAAAGACCAGTTGTCATTGCCTCAACAGCTAGTCCCTATAAATTCCCGCGAGTGGCGGTATCGGCTGTCAGCGGTCAGGACTCTGGGGATGACTTCAAGGCAGTCGAGGAACTCCATAACTTGTCAGGAGTTGCCATTCCTCAGGCAGTCGCAGGCCTAGAAAAAGCAGAAGTTCGTCATAAAACGGTTGTTGCAACTGCTGATATGCAAAAGGCGGTTGAAGATTATCTAGGAGTATAGAAAAAAGCCCTTGGGCTTTTTTGTTTATAATATAATATGATGACATTTAAAAAGAAGATTATGGCACTTGCCCTCCCAGCTATGATAGAGAATTTTCTGCAGATGCTGATGGGTTTTGTCGACAATTTTTTAGTGGCTCAGGTTGGGATTGTTGCCGTTTCTGGCGTCTCCGTAGCCAATAATATTATGGCTATCTATCAGGCTCTCATGATTGCTTTGGGGAGTGCAGTCGCCAGCCTTATCGCCAAGAAATTAGGGCAAAAAGATGAAAAGGCAGTTCAACAGACTAGTTGGGACTCCCTTTTATTGACGGCTGTCTTAACCTTTTGTCTGGGCCTTTATTCAATCTTTGCAGGCCCTGCAACCTTGTCTCTTTTGGGAACGCAAAAAGATGTTGCTCAGACTGGCGGAAGCTATCTTGCTATCGTTGGCGGTGGAGTTGTTTTTCTAGGATTGATGACAGTTCTCGGTAACATCCTACGGGCTCAGGGGCGGCCAAAAATTTCCATGTATGTTAGTCTTTTTTCCAATTTTTTAAATGCCCTCCTGTCGGCCCTAGCCGTCTTTGTCTGTCACTGGGGAGTCCTAGGTGTTGCCTGGGGAACGGTAATTTCCCGTTTAGTGGGAAGTCTGATTCTTTGGAAGTCCTCTAAACTCCATCTTAAGGACCTCGTCAAGAGTCGCCTAAGAAACAAAGAACTCATCCATCTGGCCCTGCCGGCTTCAGGTGAAAGACTCATGATGCGGGCGGGTGATGTCATCGTTGTCAGTCTGATTGTTGGCTTGGGAACCAAGGCTGTTGCAGGGAATGCTATTGGTGAAACCTTAACTCAATTTGACTATATGCCTGGGATGGGCGTGGCTACAGCGACTGTTATCTTAGTTGCACACAGTCTGGGACAAAAGGACTATCAAGCGCTCAGGAAAATTGTTCGCGAGACCTACTGGGCAGCCAGCTTGCTCATGCTGGCTGTTGGGGGCTTAGTCTTCCTTCTGGGTGAGCAGTTATCAAGTCTTTTTACTAGTAATGCTAGTGTTATTGTCTATAGTAGTATTGTTATATTTTACGCTTTTATCGGTAGTCTAATGACGTCGGGGACCCTGATTTATACAGCAGTCTGGCAGGGACTTGGTCAGGCTAAACTGCCTTTCTATGCAACAAGCCTAGGAATGTGGATTATCAGACTTGGCCTCGGCTACCTACTCGTGGTTATAATGGGTTACGGCCTGGCCGCAGTTTGGATTGCTACCCTTGCTGATAATGCTTTTCGCTTTGCTTTTCTCTACCTTTGTTATAAACGTGTAATTTTTTTGAATGATTAAGTATCTTTGCTCTGCCTCGTCAAAGTTGACAGCGTTTTCTCTTAGCTATAAAATGACTCTTATAGTGGTTGTTAGGCGAATTTGAAAGTATTTTTGGATACTGGTTTAGCCTGGTAAAAATGAAAGGAGTACCATTATGACAAATGAAAATCGAGTTGCAGTTGTAACAGGTGGCGGTCAAGGAATTGGTAAAGGAATAGTTGAACAACTTTGCCGAGATGGCTATGCGGTTGTTCTTGCTGATTTAAACGAGACTACTGCAAAAGCAACAGCAGATGAATTGGTAGCAAAAGGCTTTAAAGTAAGTTTTGTTGTAGGTGATGTTTCTAAAAAAGAAGCTCATGTTAAGTTTGTTGAAAAGGCAGTTGCTGAGTTTGGACGCTTAGATACCTATATCAATAATGCCGGTATTGCGCAAATTAAAACCTTACAAGAGGAAACACCAGAAGACTTTGAGCAAATCTTTAAAATCAATGTTTTTGGTACACTGTTTGGTATTCAGGCTGCAACTGAACAATTCCGTGAACAAGATGACGGAGAAAAGATTCGGAAAATTATTAACGCCTCAAGTATTGCAGGCCATGTTGCCTTTGATCTTTTAGGTGCCTACTCATCAACCAAATTTGCAGTTCGAGGATTAACTCAGGCAGCCGCAAAAGAATTGGGACACGAACATATTACTGTTAATGCTTATTGCCCAGGAATTGTGGGAACGAGTATGTGGGACTTGATTGATGAAAAAATGGTCGAACTTAAAGGGGGACAAAAAGGTCAATACTTAGAACAATACTCTAAGATGATTACCATGGAACGTGTACAGACTCCGGCTGATGTTGCCGACTATGTCTCTTACTTGGCCTCACCTAAATCTGACTATATGACTGGTCAAGCTGTTCAAATAGATGGAGGAATTCAATTTATTTAGCCAAACTTCGATTAAATAGCTACTAGGGAGCATTTTTAAGAGCTCCTTTTTAGTATAAAAATGAGAGTGACGGTTACTTGTTTTACAAAAAGATCAAATTTCAAGTCCAAGTTAGCCTTTTTGTAAAAACTCTCCAGGAGATTTGTAATCCAGTATTTTCTTTGGATAGTTGTTTATCCAGTTTTCAATGACTGCGACTTCTTGTGGGGTCGCATTTTTGCTTCCCTTGGGTAACCCAGGTGTCCGTGGTGAATCCAATAACAGATAGTTGAGATGGGAACATGGATACCTTTTGCCTTGACGTCCATTTCCGGAGGGTATTTCTGTTTGATGTAGTGGACAATCTTTTCCTTAAGCTCTTTAGTTAGGGAGTATTCCTTAACAGAGCGCTTGCGGCCGGTTTCATAGACTTCTTGCGCAAAGTCAGCTGAATAGACAAGCTCATATTTTCCTTTACGAACTTGTTGTCTAACTTGCCCACGCTTAACCTCATTGTGAATGGTTTGAGGAGCTTTGGCTAATCGCCTAGCCACTTCACGATGGGAGAGCCCTTCTCGTAACCACCGTTCAATCATTCTACGGTCTGCTAGTGTTAACTGTTTCCCTTTTGGTGTATAATAGTCTTGCATCTCAGAGTCTTTCTAATGTGTTTGTGGTGAATGACATTATATCTCTCTGAGGTGTTTTTTTATACCCTTGTGCTGGCTAACTTCATTTTAGAACTTTCAAGCTTTACAAAAAGAAGAAGTTTTTAATAAAAAGAGCAAAAACCCTTGTCAAGCCTTGGCATTTCTGTTATTATATTATGGTGCTGTAAAATACAGCCTTAGCTATGATACAAGAGGTTGCGACACGCTCGGCTGCATTGCCACGCAGCGACCTGTCGGTTTTCTTGAGGAGCTAGCCTATTATCGTAAATAGACGAGAGGAGAAAAGATGGCAAACAAAAAAATCCGTATTCGCTTGAAAGCTTACGAACATCGCACACTTGATACTGCGGCAGAAAAAATCGTAGAAACTGCAACCCGTACAGGTGCATCAGTTGCTGGTCCAATTCCATTGCCAACTGAACGCAGTCTTTACACTGTTATTCGCGCGACTCACAAATACAAAGATTCTCGCGAACAATTCGAAATGCGTACTCACAAACGTCTGATTGACATCGTGAATCCTACGCAAAAAACCGTTGATGCTTTGATGAAGTTGGATCTTCCAAGTGGCGTTAACGTTGAAATTAAGCTGTAATCAAGGCGAAAGCAGAAGTGGCGAGTGTTCGAGTAAAATTGAACACGGACTAAACTCTGTGTGGAAAAGAGCGAAATCATCTCGGATCTTGAACCGTCGCTGATTTGTCTATTTTCACTTTGAGTTTGACGTCCTTTGTATCTTGATTTGAGCATAAAAAACGCTCGTTAAAAACTTTTTTGAGCACGAAAAACGCTCATAAAAAACTTTTTAAAAATAAAGTAAAGGAAATATTTTCTCATGACAAAAGGAATCTTAGGGAAAAAAGTGGGAATGACTCAAATCTTCACTGAATCTGGTGAATTTATCCCTGTTACTGTCATCGAAGCGGCTCCAAACGTTGTGCTTCAAGTGAAAACTGTTGAAACAGATGGTTATGAAGCAGTTCAAGTTGGTTTTGACGACAAACGTGAAGTGTTGAGCAACAAACCTGCTCAAGGCCATGTGGCGAAAGCCAACACAGCTCCTAAGCGCTTCATTCGTGAATTCAAAAACATTGAAGGCTTGGAAGTTGGTTCAGAATTAACTGTTGAACAATTCGAAGCTGGAGATGTTGTTGATGTAACTGGTACAACGAAAGGTAAAGGTTTCCAAGGTGCTATCAAGCGTCACGGTCAATCTCGTGGCCCTATGGCACACGGTTCTCGTTATCACCGCCGTCCTGGTTCAATGGGTCCTGTTGCCCCTAACCGTGTTTTCAAAAACAAACACTTGGCTGGACGCATGGGTGGTAACCGTGTAACCATTCAAAACCTTGAAGTTGCACAAGTTATCCCAGAGAAAAACGTTATCTTGATTAAGGGTAACGTACCAGGTGCTAAGAAGTCTCTTATCACTATCAAAACAGCAGTAAAGGCTGCTAAACAATAAGAAAGGAGAAAACAGTTATAATGGCAAACGTAAAACTATTTGACCAAACTGGTAAAGAAGTTAGCACAGTTGAATTGAACGACGCTGTCTTCGGTATCGAACCAAACGAATCTGTAGTATTCGACGTCGTCATCAGCCAACGCGCCAGCCTTCGCCAAGGTACTCACGCGGTTAAAAACCGTTCTGCAGTATCTGGTGGTGGTCGTAAGCCATGGCGCCAAAAAGGAACTGGACGTGCCCGTCAAGGTTCTATCCGCTCGCCACAATGGCGTGGTGGTGGTGTGGTCTTCGGTCCAACTCCACGTTCATACGCTTACAAATTTCCACAAAAAGTTCGTCGCCTTGCTTTGAAATCAGTTCTTTCAGCTAAAGTTGCTGAAGAAAAACTGGTTGCTGTGGACGCTCTTTCATTTGCAGCACCAAAAACTGCTGAATTTGCAAAGGTTCTTAACGCACTTAGCATTGATTCAAAAGTACTTGTTGTTTTGGAAGACGGAAACGAAACTGCTGCTTTGTCAGCTCGTAACCTTCCAAACGTAACTGTTGCGACTGCAACAACTGCAAGTGTTCTTGACATCGTAAATGCAGACAAACTTCTTGTTACTAAAGAAGCTATCTCTACAATCGAGGAGGTTCTTGCATAATGAACTTGTACGACGTAATCAAAAAGCCTGTTATCACTGAAAAGTCAATGCTTGACTTGGAAAACGGAAAATACACATTTGAAGTTGATACACGTGCTCACAAATTGCTCATCAAGCAGGCTATCGAAGCTGCTTTTGATGGTGTCAAGGTTGCTAGTGTTAATACTGTAAATGTTAAGCCAAAACAAAAACGTGTTGGTCGTTATACAGGATTTACAAGTAAAACTAAAAAAGCTATCGTTACTCTTACAGCTGACTCAAAAGCAATTGAGTTGTTCGCAGCTGAAGCTGAATAATCTAAGGAGGAAATAAGGTGGGTATTAAAGTTTTTAAACCAACAACAAATGGCCGTCGCAATATGACTTCTTTGGATTTTGCAGAAATCACTACAAACACTCCTGAGAAATCATTGCTCATTTCTTTGAGCAAGACAGCTGGTCGTAACAACAATGGCCGCATCACTGTTCGCCACCATGGTGGAGGACACAAACGCCATTACCGTATCATCGACTTCAAACGTAACAAAGACGATGTTGAAGCAGTTGTTAAAACAATTGAATACGATCCAAATCGTACTGCTAACATCGCCCTTGTTCACTATACTGACGGTGTGAAGGCCTACATCATTGCCCCTAAGGGTCTTGAAGTTGGCCAACGTATCGTATCTGGACCAGAGGCTGATATCAAGGTTGGTAATGCTTTGCCATTGGCAAACATCCCAGTCGGTACCATCATCCACAACATTGAGTTGAAACCTGGTAAAGGTGGAGAACTTGTTCGTGCGGCTGGAGCTTCCGCTCAAGTACTAGGTCAAGAAGGTAAATACGTTCTCGTTCGTCTTCAATCTGGTGAAGTTCGTATGATTCTTGGAACTTGCCGTGCAACCGTTGGGGTTGTTGGTAACGAACAACAATCATTGGTTAACCTCGGTAAAGCTGGACGTAATCGCTGGAAAGGTGTTCGCCCAACAGTTCGTGGTTCTGTAATGAACCCTAACGATCACCCTCACGGTGGTGGTGAAGGTAAAGCACCTGTCGGACGTAAAGCGCCATCTACTCCTTGGGGTAAACCTGCGCTTGGTCTTAAGACACGTAGCAAGAAGGCTAAATCAGACAAACTTATTGTTCGTCGTCGTAATGAAAAATAAGCATAAGATTAAAAATCCGCCAGCTCGGTAGGATGAGTGAGAGCTGCTCTCGCTTATCCAAGCCGCTGTGGTACTTATTTAAAGGAGAAATTATTAAATGGGACGCAGTCTTAAAAAAGGACCTTTCGTCGATGAGCATTTGATGAAAAAAGTTGAAGCTCAAGCGAACGAAGAAAAGAAAAAAGTTATTAAAACTTGGTCACGTCGTTCAACGATTTTCCCAAGTTTTATCGGTTATACAATCGCTGTTTATGATGGACGTAAACACGTACCAGTTTACATCCAAGAAGACATGGTAGGTCACAAGCTTGGTGAATTTGCACCAACACGTACTTACAAAGGTCACGCAACAGACGACAAGAGAACTCGTTAATAGGAGGAGGACACAATGGCAGAAATTACTTCAGCTAAAGCAATGGCTCGTACAGTGCGTGTTTCACCTCGTAAAACACGTCTTGTTCTTGACCTTATTCGCGGTAAGAACGTTGCCGATGCAATCGCAATCTTGAAATTCACCCCAAACAAAGCTGCTGGTGTGGTTGAAAAAGTTTTGAACTCAGCAATCGCTAACGCAGAAAATAACTTTGGTTTGGAAAAAGCAAACTTGGTCGTATCTGAAACATTTGCAAACGAAGGACCAACCATGAAACGGTTCCGTCCACGTGCCAAAGGTTCAGCTTCACCAATCAACAAACGCACAACCCACGTAACTGTGGTTGTAGCAGAAAAATAAGGAGGTAAAATCGTGGGTCAAAAAGTACATCCAATTGGTATGCGTGTCGGTGTCATTCGTGACTGGGACGCAAAATGGTATGCTGAAAAAGAATACGCAGATTACCTTCATGAAGATTTGGCAATCCGTAAGTTCATCAGCAAGGAATTGGCCGATGCTTCAGTTTCAACTGTTGAAATTGAACGTGCGGTAAACAAGGTCATCGTTTCCCTTCATACTGCTAAACCAGGTATGGTTATCGGTAAAGGTGGCGCAAACGTTGATGCTTTGCGGGCTAAATTAAATAAGTTGACTGGGAAACAAGTCCACATCAATATCGTTGAAATCAAGGCACCAGATTTGGATGCTCATCTGGTTGGCGAAAATATTGCTCGTCAATTGGAACAACGTGTGGCATTCCGTCGCGCACAAAAGCAAGCTATCCAACGCACAATGCGTGCTGGAGCAAAAGGAATCAAGACTCAAGTATCTGGTCGTTTGAACGGTGCTGATATCGCCCGTGCAGAAGGATACTCAGAAGGAACTGTTCCGCTTCACACCCTTCGTGCCGATATTGATTACGCTTGGGAAGAAGCAGACACTACTTACGGAAAACTTGGTGTTAAAGTTTGGATCTATCGTGGTGAAGTGCTTCCAGCTCGTAAGAACACTAAAGGAGGCAAATAACAAATGTTAGTACCTAAACGTGTTAAACACCGTCGCGAATTCCGTGGAAAAATGCGTGGTGAAGCTAAAGGTGGTAAGGAAGTAGTATTCGGCGAATATGGTCTGCAAGCTACAACTAGCCACTGGATCACCAACCGCCAAATCGAAGCTGCCCGTATCGCTATGACGCGTTACATGAAACGTGGTGGTCGAGTTTGGATCAAGATCTTCCCTCACAAATCATACACCGCTAAAGCTATCGGGGTACGTATGGGATCTGGTAAAGGGGCACCTGAAGGTTGGGTTTCACCAGTTAAACGTGGCAAGGTCATGTTTGAAATTGGTGGCGTTCCAGAAGAAGTTGCTCGTGAAGCCCTTCGTCTGGCTAGTCACAAGTTGCCGGTTAAGACTAAATTCGTAAAACGCGAAGCAGAATAAGGAGAAGACATGAAACTTAAAGAAATCAAAGAGTTTGTTGCTGAGCTTCGTGGCTTGTCTCAAGAAGAACTTGCTCAAAAAGAAAGCGAACTCAAAAAAGAACTTTTTGATCTTCGTTTCCAAGCAGCTGCAGGTCAACTTGATCAAACTGCTCGTTTGAACGAAGTCAAAAAACAAATTGCACGCGTGAAAACTGTGCAAGCAGAAATGAAATAATAGATTGGGAAAGGAGTAATTCTAATAATGGAACGTAATCAACGTAAGACCCTTGTTGGACGTGTAGTATCTGACAAGATGGATAAAACAATCACTGTTGTAGTTGAAACAAAGCGTAACCACCCAGTCTATGGTAAACGTATCAACTATTCTAAGAAATACAAAGCACATGATGAAAACAATACCGCTAAAGAAGGCGATATCGTTCGTATCATGGAAACTCGTCCACTTTCAGCTACAAAACATTTCCGTCTTGTAGAAGTTCTGGAAAAGGCTGTTATTATCTAATCAAACTAGAAGGAGACATTTGACATGATTCAACAAGAAAGTCGCTTGAAAGTTGCTGATAATAGCGGTGCTCGTGAAATCTTGACTATCAAAGTTCTTGGTGGTTCAGGACGTAAATTCGCTAACATCGG
>ERZ773090.511-NODE-511-length-19704-cov-8.15914_pt1 | contig 19704 bp, 7 predicted proteins | sample MGYA00580579_ERZ773090 | MGnify/ENA primary metagenome ERZ773090 (study PRJEB29015, sample SAMEA2738014) | human oral metagenome | biome: human oral; feature: human-associated habitat; material: dental | place: China | collected 2132 ... | reverse complement strand
ACATGGCAGCAGACCTTTATGCCAATGGAGCGGCTGGGGCCATGATGGGCGGAGCGGGAGCCGCAGCGCTTGGGCGGCTTAATCGCTTGCCGGGGCTGGGCAGGGATGTGGGGGCGGATGTAGTGGCGCTGTATCGTGGCATCCGCAACCCCTTCAGACAGGAAAGAACATCACCGGGGAATATTGGAAATGACATTCCCATATCTGGCGGGCATGGCCCGCGAAGTTCTGCATATGGCGACCCAGAACGTATGGTTCATGGAGTCGCAAGCGGCAGGGAGTTTGACCCGACGCAAGCAGGCGGACCTGTGCGCAATCTGTCCACCGAAGGCGTTCGCATTACAAATCGGGGAATTGACGTCGTGGAAAGACATGTCTCAAGATTTCAACCAGATGAAGCCAACAATTTCATGATCGAACGGCTCAGAAGGATTGCTCAAGGCTCACTGGAACCAACGGAGTGGGACTTGAATTACTACACGCATGAATTGAGGGAATATGTCAGATACAGGCGTTTGGGTTGGGAATCAGGTATTCCAATGGAAGCTCACAGATTATGGAACAATGCTCACACAGCCACACTGAAAGATTATAGATTGAATGGCGATATGCTTTGCCATCCTGAGGTGATACATGCTAAAGCCTGGTGAAATATTACTCCTTAGATTAATTCGAGCCAATAATGGAAAATTAAACTTTTGTACTCTTGACAGAGCAGCTTGGAGGAATGGTTGGCGCGATCTGGACAAACGGCAGGTATTTGATGCGACTTATTTATTGATTGATAGAGGGTACGTTGTTGCGAAAGGAGAAAATCCAGGGATGCCCAACTACTGGATAACGGATTCTGGCATGAAAATTCTCCAAGAATTTGTTGAAAATAAATTATGACGGGATGATAATAGATTTGTGTATTAGCTGTCATCGTGCTACTGGAAATGACATTGAACACATATTGTGCAATCAGGGGGCGTTATCTTAAGGTTTGTTGTTTGTTTTTCATTATTGACAAAAGGAAATTCACCATTCATTATGCCTAATATCAACGAATCCAATCATTTGACATCAGCAATCTTTAGGCGACAATCAGAATTGGAGTAATGAAACACCGCATAAAACGATTTTTATCAGCGCAATTGAATTGCATCAGTCGCTGTCACTGAAGATGGATTTGTCATGTTCTCTGTCGGCGGGCGCAGGCTGATTATTCGCGGCAATCACACTTCCGTGCCGGTCACTCCAGAAATGGGACGTGAATTGGCTCGCCAAGGGTGGCGTTGGTCTTCGCATACCCATCCGGGCAGTGAACGGAATGTATTAAGATCTTCAGAAGGAGATAGAGCCGTATTGGAAGCAATGGGACAGCAACGGAGTGTATTATTTAATAGTGAAGGCAGACGCCGGATATTTACCCCGGATGGGGATAGTCTGGAAGGATGGCAGCCATGACAAAAAAAATTCGCAAGCTGAGTTTGAAGGAAATGGAACCCATTGCGCGAGAAGCTACACGAAGCGCTTTGAAAAATTATGTTTGGGAAAAAGGAAAAATGAAAAATCTGACGCTTGGTTCAGGTTTTGAAGGTGATTTTGGTATTTTTGAATTATATCTTGCGGGAAAACGCCCAGAAGATGCTGTTGTATTAACAGAAACTTTAGTTAACAGACTAACGGGCGAAGTTTCAGTCAAGGTTTTTCTTCCGAAGAAACCGGAAGTGAGTAACCCGCCCGCATGAATGACTGGCCAGCCGCTAGACCAATGCAGCCGCTACGCATGCGCCAGCGCTGGATATGAGTTTTTCATGGCGACTATGGCAAATAGATCATTCTGTCAGCGGGATGGCTTTGAGGTGAAGCCCCAGGCGCTGGATTGTGGAGAGAGCTTTTGCCTGGCTGAGCCAATCGAGAAGATTGAGCAAGGGCTACGAGGTCAGCGTGACTTCAGCTGAAGCGTTCGTCAGGATCGCTTGCATTTGGTGCATGGCCTGGCTTTGGGGATAACTTTGAAGATAGGCTCTCAGGCCTTTAAAAAGATGGACTATGGCCGCCCACAGCGAATCAAACAGGCGCGCAGGCAAGCGCATGAATGAACGCATTGGCAGATGTTCTGGCGGGCGCTTTCATGGGCGTTTTTACAGGCGTTTTCGAGAACGTTCTTGCGGGCGCGGGCCAGCCCCCCGCGCTGAAAGCGCCGCATGAAGCCCCAGACCGCAGGCGCGGGGTTGCTGGCGTGGCTGGCGGCCTGGGTGGCAGGCACGGCCTGTCAGGTGCTGGCTGCCTTGCCTGTGCCGCCGCAGTGCAGCGGTGCGGCCTTGGCGCTGGCCGTGGCGGCGGCTTTGGCATCCGGGTTGTTGCGCCGCTTGCGGCATGGCCGTTGGCTGCCAGCGTCTGGGCCGCTGGCGCTGGCCCTGCTGGTTTTTTCCGGCGCGGCGGCGGGCTGGGGTTCGGCGGGCGCGCACATGGCCGCCCGCATGGCGCAGACGCTGCCTGCCGCAGCGCAAACGGGCGATGTGCGGCTCACGGGCATCGTCGCCGCCATGCCGCAGCGCGGCCCCACGGGTCTGCGCTTTGTGCTGGAGGCTGAAAGCGCCGCCACATGGCCCGGCAACACACCTCTGCACGTTCCCCGGCAACTGCAACTGGCCTGGTTCGTGCCGCCGGGCAGCGCCGCACCTGCGCTGCGGGCAGGCGAGCGCTGGCAGCTCACGGCGCGCCTGCGCCCGCCGTATGGCGAGGCCAACCCGAATGGCTTTGACGCAGAGCTTTGGCTGTGGCAGCAAGGCATACGCGCCACCGGCTCGGTGAAAGACGCCGCCAGCGCCCGGCGGCTGGCGGGCACGCTTGCGCATCCCGTTGAACAGCTGCGCCAGTCGCTGCGCGACCGCCTGCTGGCGCGGCTGGCAGGGCAGGGCGGAGATGCAGCGGATTCCGGCAGGCCAGCCCATGCGCCGGAAGCAGCGGCGGAGGAAGAAGCAGATGAAGAACTGGCGGATGAAGGCCGCGCCCCTGACCGCCCATCTGACCGCCCATCTGACCGCCCGTCTGACCGCGCCCCTGACCGCGCCCCTGACCGCGCCTTTCTCGCGGGCATCGTCGCCGCGCTGGCTGTGGGCGACCAGAACGCCATCAGCCAGGACGGCTGGGACGTGTTCCGCGCCACGGGCGTGGCGCACCTGATGAGCATCTCCGGCCTGCACATCACCTTGTTTGCCTGGCTGGCGGCTGCCGCAGTGGGCGGACTGTGGCGCGCCAGCGCGCGGCTGGGCTGGCGCGCGTGCCTTGTTGTCAGCGCCCCGGCGGCGGCGCTGACCGGCGGCGTGGCGCTGGCGGCGGGCTACGCGCTGCTCAGCGGCTGGGGCGTGCCCGCGCAGCGCACCGTGCTGATGCTGGCCGCCGTGGCGCTGCTGCGGCTGACGGGCTTGCGCTGGCCCTGGCAAGCCACCTGGCTGGCCGCCTGCGCTGCTGTGCTGGCGCTGCAGCCGTGGGCGCTGCTGCAACCGGGCTTTTGGCTCAGCTTCGTGGCCGTGGGCATGCTGTTTGCCAGCGACGGGCCGGCGGGCGGCTTTGCCTCCGGGGCGGATGAAGCGCCCGGCCTGTGGCGCCGCGCGCGGCGCTTTTTGCGTGAGCAGGCGCGCATCACGCTGGCGCTAACGCCGCTGGGGCTGGTCCTGTTCGGGCAGGCCTCCGCCGTGGCGCTGGCGGCCAATCTGCTGGCCATTCCGTGGGTCACCTTCATCGTCACGCCGCTGGCGCTGGGCGGCATGGTGTGCCCGCCGCTGTGGCACGCGGCGAGCTGGGCGCTGGGGCCGCTGATGGCCTGGCTTCAGTGGCTGGCCGGCTGGCCCTGGGCCAGTCTCACCCTGCCCGCCACCCCCGCCTGGATGGGGCTGGCCGCCGTGGCAGGCGGCCTGCTGCTGGCCCTGCGCTGGCCGTGGAGCTGGCGCATGGCGGGCCTGCCGCTGCTGCTGCCCCTGCTGCTGTGGCAGCCGCCGCGCCCCGCGCCCGGCCACTTTGATCTGCTGGCCGCTGACGTAGGGCAGGGCGGCGGCGCGCTCATCCGCACCGCGCGCCACGCACTGCTGTATGACGCCGGCCCGCGCTACAGCAGCGCCAGCGACGCGGGCCGCCGCATCCTCGCGCCCCTGCTGCAATCCCTGGGCGAGCAGCCAAACGGCATCCTCATCAGCCACCGCGACAGCGACCACGCCGGCGGCGCAAAGGCCCTGCTGGCCGCCGCCCCGCGCGCCTGGCTCATGGCCTCGTTTGACGACGCCGCCCTCACCGGCGCACGCCGCGCCCTGCGCTGCCAGGCTGGTCAAAGCTGGACGTGGGACGGCGTGCAATTTGCCGTGCTGCACCCCCTGTCTGCCGACTACGCCCGCGCCCGCCAGCAGCCTGATGGCGCGGGCGGCAACGCCTTGAGCTGCGTGCTGCGCGTGACGGCCCGCAATGGCCGCGCTGCCCTGCTCACCGGCGACATTGCCGCCGTGCAAGAGCTGGATTTGGCCGCCCGCGCCCGTCAGGGCGCCGCCGCCAGCTTGCGCGCCGACCTGCTGCTCATGCCCCACCACGGCAGCCGCCACTCATCGACCGACGCCTTTTTGCAAGCCGTGCGCCCCGCGCACGCCATCGCCCAGGCTGGCTGGCGCAACCGCTTCGGCCACCCCGCCCCGCAAACACTGGCGCGCCATGCCCGCCACGGCATCGCCGCCACCTCTACCGCCTACTGCGGCGCAGCCCTCTGGCAAAGCTGGCAGCCTGCGCAACTGCAATGCGAACGCCAGCACGAAAAATGGCAATGGCCCTGGCGCACGCGGCCTGAAAAAGAAGATGAAGCCCTGCAAACCCTGGAAGCAGGCGTTGGAAAAACGCCTGACGGGCAAGCGGCCCAATAAAACAGATGGCGCTCGTCACACACTGCCATCTGAGACGCTCCAGAAAGAAGAGCAAATTCAGACCCCGAGAAACGCCGGTAGCGCGCGGTTCTCTAGGACCTATTGCTATCAATCAAATAGCAATTAACAAGGCGAACCGGGCAAGCCAATGCGTAACAGACATCACGAACGGGCCTTCGCCGGCCCGCCCGCAAGATGCGGCTGCACTGCGATCGTGAATCAACGAATCAAATGCACTTCAATTGCACCAAAGCTGCTTATTAGCTCCTGACAATCCACAATAAAATGAGCATGCCGCCATCTTTTGAATGGAAAGCGGAGCGGAAAATTCAAACCTGTTTTCCGAAGGATAGGAATATGAAAAAAGCTCTTGATTTGCCGATGTTCTAACTGATGAGTTGAATGTAGCGCTTGCGCAAGAAGTTCAATTTCGGATTCTTCTTTCAAATGGGATCAGGTTGATATTTATGACAGACATCAGCAAAGATGACTTGTTCGTTCTATGCTGCTTGTGGGATGCTAGGGCGCATCGTCATCATATCGCTTCTGAAAATGCCGGCATCAGGTTTAATATTTCGTATAAACCGTTGGATGTGGAGAGCAGCATCAACAAATTGGCGAGACTGAACCTGATAGATGCCCGTCGTTTTGCCGGTGAATCTGGGAAGCATGACGCCATCCCGTTTTTGCGAGCGCCTGGGAAAAGCGAAGACATGATTATCGGACTGACCCCGAATGGCGGCGAATTGTGGGAAAGTCGTCTCGATCCTTGTTGGCGCGATTATATTGGATCCGATACTGTCGTCGTGGACGGAAACGATTATTGCAGCATTCATTCATTCGACAGATCCGTTTTGCAGTCATTGCTTGACGGCATCAGTGAACTGGATCATGCAGGCGGACTTCGCGCCGAAATCATCGAGGCGGAAAATATAATCTACTGGAAAGAGGGCCAGGGATACGCGGCAATTTTCATGAGCCAAAGCGGAACGCCAATCGATATTTCCGGCGCGCAATGGCATGAAATTTTATATGGCAGTTTAGATGCGGCAAGCTGCAAATTCCATGCCGATCTGTCATTCAAAATTCAGAGTCTATTGAATGGAAAATACGGAAAATTTTGCGCAGGGCAAAATTTTGGCAGGAGTTGATGCATTATCGTCATTTTGATTTGCAAGGATTGTTTGGGTATGACAGCATTTTCTCATGCGCACTTGCCACCTGCCTTGGCGCGCTGGTGTTAAGTATGATTCGGTATGCGAACGAGACTTCTTGTTTCAATGCAGGAGCTTGCTCGAGAGCATGGCTTGTGCCTGGGAGTGGTACGTAAAATGTAACGAAACATGCAGGTTTCGCAGCCTGTAAACACACGACACATGAAACAGATGTGATACATTGCGGATACAAACGTATCGTATTCGTTGCCGCCGGGGAGATTCATGTTCAAGTTTCTGCGCTGGGTCTATGCAATGGGGTGGGCCGTCTTTGTGCGGCAAGGGCTGCTGTGGCTGGCCTTGGGCTGCGCTTTGTGGCCATTGGCAGCCGAAGCGCAGGAGGCGTACTGCGCGGAAGTGCGGATCGTCATTGAGCAAAAGCTGTCGCTGGAGCGGCAGGCGTTTGATGCGCATCTGGTGATTCGCAATGCCTTGCAGGACAAGATTGAAAACGTCCGGCTGGAATTGACTTTTGCTGATCAGGATCAAAAGCCTGTCACGGCAACAGCGGATCCCAATGCGGCAGGCGCCGTGTTTTTCCAGAGGATTGACCGCAAGGAGGGGCTGAGCGCGCTGGATGGAAGCGGCAGCATTGCGGGCGGTAGTGTGGCTGATGTGCACTGGCTCATCATCCCGGCGCAGGGTGCGGGTGGCGATACGGCCCATGGGCGCATGTACTTCATTGGTGCGAACTTGAGCTACACGTTGAACGGCAAGAGCACCAAAGTGGAAGTTGCGCCGGATTACGTGGTGGTGCGGCCTCAGCCGCTGCTGGCGCTGGATTACTTTTTGCCCACGGACGTGCAAGGCGACGACCCGATGACGCCTGCCGTGGAGCCGGTAGAACCTTTCACGCTGGGCGTGCGCGTGGCCAATGTGGGCGCGGGTGCATCCATGCGCACCAGCATTGAAACGGCGCAGCCCAAAATCGTTGAAAACCACCAGGGGCTGTTGGTGGATTTCCGCATTCTGGGCGGCTACGTGGGCAACGAATTGCAGGGCAAAAGCCTGCTGCTGGACTTTGGCGACATCGCCAGCCGGCAGGCCCGCATGGGGCGCTGGGTGATGGAAGCCTCGCTGGCCGGGCGCTTCGTTGAGTTTGATGCCAGCTTCACGCATGCAGATTCGCTGGGCGGCGCCGTCACTTCGCTTATCAAGCAGGTGCGCACGCACAAGCTGGTGCGAGACGTGCTGGTGGATCTGGATGGGCACGACGACATCGCCGACTTTCTGGCGGAAGAAGGCGGTGGCTATAGGGTGTATGACTCTGCAGGCGGCGACGCTGAAGTGGCGGATGTTTCCGCGCAGGCCCGGCTGGCGCCCGCTTCGGGCAGCGCGCAGCGCTTGGCCTTTCATGCGGCCAAGGGGCTGGTGCACGCCAAGGTGGCCGATCCTTTCAGGGGCCAGAAAAGCATTGCCCGCGTGGTGCGCAGCGACGGCAAGGTGCTGCCGCCGCAGAATTTCTGGCTTTCCAAAAGCCGCCAGGATGATTTGAGCTGGTCTTACTTCCTCCACGTGTTTGATGCTGACACAACGGGGCAATACGTCATTGAATTCGCGCAGGGCGAAAAGGCATCTCTTTCCGGCCTGGCCTGGCGTGACAGCAACGGCAACGGCGTGCGCGAAGCTGGTGAGCCTGCCGACGGCAACCTGCAAGTGCTGCTCAAGGGCGTGGACCTGGCCGGGCGCAACGTGCTGCAACAGGGCTACACCGACCCTGCGGGCGCGTTCAGCTTCACTGGCCTGATGCCGGGGCGCTATCAGTTGGAAGCCGTAGCGGAGGATGGCTGGGTGGATGGCGCCTGGGCAGCGGGCACGGCGGGCGGCGTGGTGCAGCCGGGCCTGATACGCGACATTACGCTGACGGCAGGCACGCACGCCAGCGGCTACCTGATTGCCCGGCGCAGGCCGGACGCGGTGCCGGGCGGCGAATCAGCCGACTTGGCTGTGCAGGCGCAGGCGCAGCGCTCGCAATTGCGCGGCGGTGAACAAACCTCCGTCACGGTCACGGTGCGCAACGCCAGCGCGCATGCGGCGCAAGCCGTGCTTGTGCAGGCCAAAGTGCCGGATGGCCTGGCCTTGCAAAGCCATGCCGCCAGCCTGGGCCAGTATGCGGATGGCGCATGGGCGCTCGGTAGCCTGCCAGCGGGCCAGAGCGCCACGCTCACCCTGCATGTGAAGGCCGAGGCGGCCGCTGACGGCAAAGACCGCCAAATTGCCTGGCCTATCAGCGCGGGCGCGCGCACGGCGGACCCGCAAATATCCAACAACAGCGCTTTGCTGGGCTTGGTGGTGCTGGGCAAGGCTGGAGCGGCCAGTCTGGAGCAAACCCTGATGGCGCAGGCGCGGGTGCTGATGCTGGTTTCCTGCCCGCAGGCCGCGCCAGCGCAGCAAAGCGTTTGCGAAGAGCAGGCGGCCCGCATGGCCGCAAGCGCGCTGGCGGGGCAGGCGCATGCCTTGCAAAGCGTCGGCACCCTGGCGGACTGGAATGCCGCGCAGCGCAGCAATGAATACAACATGCTGTGGCTGCACGGCGGCGCAGAAAAACTCGATGAACAGGCGCTGGCCGAACTGCGCGCTGCCGTGCGGCGCGGCGCGACCGTGGTGGCTGACGGCCTGCCGGGCGCGAGCAGCGGCCCGTGGCGCATCAACCAGCTGGCTGATGTGCTGGGCGCAGGCTTTGATGGGGCCAGCATGGGCAATGACTTGTCCGTCCAGTTCCCCGGCCAGGCATCCGCGCAGCGGACGACAGGGGCCTTGCATGGCATGAAACTGCATGCAGCCCGCCCGGGCCAGGTGGTGGCTACGGCCTTTGCTGGCGGCCAGCCTGTCATGGTCGGCTCCACATGGGGGCATGGCCAGTCCTGGGTAATGGGCTTTGACCTGCTGGCTTCCATGCAGGGGCAGGCCAGCGCGTTCTGGAGCGCCTATGCCGCGCAGCAAGTGCAGACGCTCACGCCCGTCACGCGCATTGAACCGGCACTGGCGGGCGACCGCCTGCCCGTGAAGATGACCGTTCACAGCCATGCCAGCGATGGCGCAGCGCAGAACGTGAAGCTGCGGCTGCCCCTGCCTGCGGGCTTGGCGGCGCAGGACGCAGAGCCGCTGCCTGCCCTCAGCCAGCCGCAGCAGCTGCAATGGAACTGGCGCCTGCTGGCGGGACAAAGCGAATCCGCAGCCTTGCGGCTGGCTTTGCCGCAGTCATCGCAAACCCTGCAAATCAAGACGCAACTGCTGGATGAGGCAGACAAGGCGCTCGATGAAGCGGCGCTGCGCGTGGCGGTGCTTGGCCTGGACGAAGCAGCCGAAATCACTGTGCAGACGCTGAAGGCGCTTTCCACCGCTCAGCCCGCCGATCTGAAGCTGGTTGGGCAGGCAAGGCAGGCACAGAGTGAGGGCAATTGGAAAGCCGCGCTCCAGGCCCTGGCGCAACTTCAGGTGCGGCTGGAAGCATTGCCTCCGGGGGCTGGAGCGGATACCGCGCTACTGGATGTGGCGCGCTGGATGGGCGTGGCACAGCGCCAGCCGCAAGCCGCGCAGCAGGAGCGCAAGCTGGTGGTGCGATCGGGTTCAGGCCAGTCTGCGCTGGTGTCCACGGCCTTCGCGCAGCCCTTGCAGCTACAGGTGCAGGATGTGAAAGGGCAGCCTGTAGCGGGCGTGCAGGTGCGTTTCAATGCGCCCGCCAGCGGTGCCAGCGCCAGCTTTAACGGAGCGGCCAGCGTGAACGCCGTCACAGACGCGCAGGGCCTGGCTACAGCGCCTGCGCCTGTTGCGAGCGCGGTAGCGGGCAGTTACGTCATTACCGCGCAGGCGCAAGGTGCGCAGCCCGTTGAATTCATGCTGACCAACGAGCCGCAGGGCGCGCCCGCTGCCTTCAGGCTGGAAGCGGTGGATGGCCTGAACCAGCAGGCCGCAGTTGGCGCGGCCTATGGCAAGCCCCTGAGCGTGCGCGTGGTGGATGCGCAGCAACGCCCGCGCACGGGCGTTGCCGTGACGTTCGCGTTGCCTGGCAGCGGCCCCTCGGCTCGCTTCGCTGGCGCTGGCCTGGACGCGCAAGCGCAAAGCGGCGCGGATGGGGTGGCGACATCACCCGCACTGACGGCCAATAACGAGCCGGGCAGTTTCGAGGTTCGCATCACGGCTGACGGCGCGGCGCAGCCGCTGCTGGCGCATATGACCAATCTGCCTGCAACGGCGCTGCAACCTGGCAAACACTTTGAAGGCCAGACGGCCACGGGCACCGGCAAGGTGACCGCGACCGTATCCGGTGGCGGCGATGGCTGCGTGTTCGACCCGAACCGCACTCGCATGGCTGCGCCCAGGGGTGTATTGAAGCCGCTGGAGCATTTCTTGCTGCCGCACGGTCTGTTCGACTTCGAGCTGAAGGGCTGCACGCCTGGCAGCGAAGTGACCGTGACCACCACGTGGCCTGACCTCAAGGGCATCACCGGCTACATGAAATACGGCAAGAACCCGCTGTCGCGCAACAAGGCCATCTGGTACCCGGCCCAGGGCGTGCAAATCAGCGGCAACACCGTCACCTTCACCATTCGCGACGGCGGCTGGGGCGACGACGACCTGACGGCCAATGGCGTCATCAAGGACCCCGGCGGCCCCATTGCAGGCGCGCAGATCACGGCTGTTCCGGCGCTGGAGCGCGGCTCGCTGTGGCTTCTGGGCGCGATGCTTGGCGCGCTGGCAGTGCTCCAGCGCCGCCGCGCAGGGCGTGACCTGCAATGAGGGCAAGAGCTGCCATGCGCCGTCTGCCTTTGTGTTGCTGGCTGCTGATCAGCGCGGGCGTCTTGCTGGCTTGCGCAAACGCAGTCCGCAGCGAAGCCGCGCGGTCTGACGAAGCGCCCGGCTGCGACAGACCATCCGGCGCGGCGGTCCGGGCCGTGCCGTTTGTCCGGCGGCAGGCCGCCGTTTACACAGAAGAAGAACAAGCCTGCTGGCTGCCGTGGGGTCTGGCGCGCGCCGCTGCCGAAGCGCCTGGCGGGCAGTGGGTGGACGTGCGTGACGCGGGCCAGCGCCAGCGCCTGGCGCTGGAAGGCGTCATGGCTGTTGATCTGGCCGACCTGCCGGACAAGCCGTTTCTGAAAGAGCAGTCGCTGGTGCTGGCAGGCACGGGGGTGGATTTGCCGGAGCTGTCCAGGCAATGCGTTTTGTTGCGGCAAAGCGGCCAATACCGGAGCGTGCACGTGCTGCTGGGCGGCGCACACGCCTGGCGGCAGGCTGGCCGCGCCGTCAGCGGCAGCCGGGCCAGCCTGCCCGCCGATCAGGTGGATGCGCAAGAGCTGTGGCAAGGCGCTGGCAATGGCGCATGGCGGCTGGCCGCGCTGGACATGCCGCCTGCGCAGATCAGGGAACTGGCTGACCGCCTGCCCGCTGCGGCGCAAGACGTTGCCGATTTGGGGGCCGATGCAGCCCAGGCCGTGCGCCAGTTGCACGCGCTGGCGCGCCAGCCTCTACCGGCACCGCGCCAGTGGCTGGTGATCGCAGGCTCGCCGGAGCGGCTGGCCCAGGCGCGCCAACTCTGGCAGGAGCAGCAGAACGGACAGAAGAACGCGCAAAACCAGCCTGCGGCAAGCGCGGTGATGTGGCTGGCTGGCGGCTGGCCAGCCTATGCGGAATATGTGCAGCGGCAAGCAGCGGTGGCGGCCCATGCCGGCCAGCCTTTGCCGCCCTTGTGTGGAATCTGAAGGAAAACCCATCATGAAACCGGCCATCGTTCTGATGCTTTTAATGTTGCGCGCGGCTTTGCGCTCTGCGGCGCACCCGCTGCCTGCGTTTTTGCAGCGGCTCTTGCGGCAAACCCTGCCCTTCATGGGCCTGCTGATGCTGGCATGGGCTGCCTGCCTGGGCAGCGCGTGGGCAGCAACGGAAGTCACCGGAACGATTGCTTCCAGCACAACCTGGAATGCGGCGCAGTCGCCCTACATCCTGCGGGGCGACGTGGCGCTGGATAACGGCGCAACGCTCACCATTCAGCCCGGCACGCAGGTACGCATGACGGCTCATGCCAGCTTCACAGTCAGAAAGGGCGCGCTGCAAGCTGTGGGAACAGCGGCGCAGCCCATCACCATCACCTCTGACGCAGCCACGCCTGCGCCGGGAGACTGGCTGCAATGGAAGCTGACGGCCGGCACGCAAGGCGCGCGCACCGTGCTTGAGCATGTTCACATGTCCTACGGCAGCGGCCTGGTTGTGGAAGGTTGCGCGCCCACGCTCAATCACCTGCTTTTGCAACATCACAGCGCGGCGGCCATCAGCATTGATCTGGCGGCTTCGCCCGTGGGCCAGGGCATTGTTGCGAAAAACAATGCCCTCAACGCCATTGCCGTTCCAGCGGGCACGATCCGGGGCGCGGTGGTCTGGGGCCTGGTTGGCATTCCCTATCTGGTCCATCAAGGAGTGGTTCAGATAGGACAGGCGCCCTTGTCGCTGGAGCCAGCCGCGCTCAAGCTCAGCCCCGGCGTTGTCGCCATCGTCCGGCTGGCGCTGAGCGAGCCGGCTGCGGCAGGCGGCGTCCAGGTGGATTTGAGCAGCAGCGTGCCGTCCGTGGCATCCGCCGCCTCTCGCGTCACGGTTGAAGAAGGGCAGCCGGGAACAGACGTGGAAATACAGGCGTTGGAACTGGGCCAGACCGTCATCACGGCCAGCCACGCCCGGCTGGGCGCGGCCACGCTCCAGGTGGAAGTGACCGATTTGCCCGCGCTGCAAATCACGCCAGCAGCGGCCACGGTGGGCGTGCAGCGCCCTTATGCCATGACGGTGCATGCGCCTCATGCCGCGCCAGCTGGCGGCCTGAACGTAACGCTGGGCAACTCCGACAGCGCCGTTTTGCAAGCGCCCGCCAGCTTGCTGATTGCGGCGGGCCAAAGCAGCGCCAGCTTTGAAGTCACCGGGCTGCAAGATGGTGAAAGCCGCTTGAGCGCGCAAGCCGAAGGCTTGGGCACAGGTCTGGCCAGCGTCACCGTACGTGGCAAGGCGCTGGTGTTGCCTGCCAGCCTGGTGGTAGCGCCGGGCGCGCAGGCGCAAGGCGTGCTGGAGCTGACCGAACCGGCGCCAGCGGGTGGGCTGACTGTCAGGCTGGAACTCAAGCCTGCGGGCGTGGCCATCGTGCCAGCATCCATCCAGGTGCCAGCAGGCGGCAGCCAGGCACGTTTTGATATCCGGGGCGTGGCTCTGGGCCAGGCGAAGCTGACGGCTTCTGCCGCCGCTTACCGGCAGGCTGTGGCGGCGGTGCAGGTGGACGCAATTTCGCTCGGCTTCGAGCCTGCCGGTGATCTGGCGCTGAACGTGGACCGCACGCGCACCCGCCGGGTCAAGCTCTCCAAGGCAGCGCCGGCTGGCGGCGTCACGGTTAAGGCCAGTGTGAAAGATCCCCAGATTGCTAGCGTCAGCCCTTCGGAAACCTTCGTGCCGCCGGGGCAGGTGTTCGGACAGGCGCCGCTGGCTATCAAAGGGCTGTCCCAGGGACAGACGAAGCTGGAAATTGCTTCGGACGGCCTGACGGGGCAGGCCATCGACGTGCGGGTGGATGAAAAGGCGCAGCTTCTTTTAGGCCTGCCCGGCGGGCGCAGCAAGCTGATGGTAGGCAAGGGCTTGAAGACGTATATCCATGAGTTGTACGTGCAGCGGCTAATCAATGGACAAGCTGCGGCAGGCGGTGATCCGGTGGTAGTGCGTCTGCGCTGTGTGTCGCAAGACGTATGCCGCGTGCCGGAGAGCGTCACCATCAACGCCAATGAGAGCTACGCCTACATACCGGTCACGGGCACGGGGTTGGGCAGCACGCAGATTGAAGCCACGGCAGAAGGCATGACGGCGGCGACAGTGCCTGTGGAAGTGATTGCGCCGCAAGTGGTTTTTGACAGTCTGGATGGCGTGCGCACAACAGCCAGCGTGCGGGACGATTTCTGGGTGCGCCTGCGCGTGCCGGGCGCGTATTACCGAGACAGCCAGACGGCGGAGCAGCCATTGACCGTTCAACTGGGCCTGATGGATCAGCAGCCTGCGGGCGTGGTCAATGGTTTTTATGACTACAACGGAAAACTCATCAGCCAAGCCGTGATTGCGTCGAACAGCAATTCGGCAGGCCCGCTGTATGTGGCGCAGCCTGTGAAAGCAGGCACTTACCGCGTCAGCGCCAGCATTGCGGGCATTGGCAGCGGCCAGTCGGAAGTGCAGACGGTGCAAGCCGCGCAGCAGGCGGTGCAATTGGGCCTGCAAGGCGGTCTGAGCAAGCTGGTGGTAGGCAAGGGCCTGAAGACGTATGTCCATGAGCTGTATGTCATGAGGATGGTTAATGGGCAGTCCGTGGCAGGCGGCGATGCCGTGACGGTGCGCCTGCGCTGCGTGTCACAGGACGTGTGCCGCGTGCCGGAGACGGTCACCATCAACGCTGGCGAGCGATACGCCTTTATTCCCGTCACAGGCGTTGGCATGGGCAGCACGCAGATTGAAGCCACGGCCGCCGGTTTTGAGTCTGGCGATGTAGTGGTGGAGACAGTAACGCCTGCGCTGGCATTCGCGTATCCAGCGCCCGCGTCGATGCAGGCGGGGCAGAGCTTTGGCTACCTGTCTGTGCGGGCGAACGTGCCCGGCGCTTACTACGCTGACAACCAAATGCCTGCGCAGAACATGGCCATCACCTTCACCAGTTCGGTGCCCTCGGCGGCCAGCGTGGCAGCTTCGGGCGTGTGGAACGCGGGGGAGGGGGCCTCAGGCGGCGTGGCCATCAAGGCGCTGGCCGCAGGCGTGACCCGCATCACGGCCAGCGCGCCGGGATTTGCGCCTGTGACCAGCGCGCCCATCGTGGTTCAACCGTGAGGCTGCCATCATGAAAACCTTGTTTTGCACACTGTTTGCAGCCCTTGCGCGCCGCTCAGGCGCAGAGCGGAAAGAAGGCGCTGAATCTGCTCCTTGTTTCGTAGCAATACGTCCTAGTGCAGAAAGCGCAGAACGGCGTTTTGGTCCCCTTGAATCTGCTCCTCTTTTCAATGCCTGTCTGCCAGCTGGCGTGAGGGTGCGCGCGGCTAGGCGGCTGGCTGGCGCGGCGCTGGCCGCTGCCTGCCTGGCGGCGCCGTGGCCCGGCCATGCCCAGGCGGATGCCACGGCCAGCCTGAGCGTGGCCGAAGGCGTCATCGTCAAATTCGGCGCGGGCGCGGGCCTGCGCGTACGCGGGCAGCTGAGCACGGCAGCGGGCGTGATGTTCACCAGCCAGGCGGATGACCAGGCCGGAGGCCAGACGGGCGCTGCGCCCGGCCAGCCCCAGCCAGGCGATTGGCTGGGCATTGCCGTCGCGCCTGAAGCAAAACCCGGGCGCCTCATGCTCGACGGCCTGAGCGTTCGCTACGCTGGCGGCGTGGCGGGTCAGGGCGTTTCAGGTGAAGGCGGTGCGGCCCTGAGTCTGCCCGGCGGCGCCTGGCGCTTTGAACGCCTTGACTTGCAGCACAGCGGTGTGGGCCTGCGCGTCACAGGCGAAGGCTCGCCCGTCATCACCCAGTCCCGGCTGGAAAACAACGCCATCGGCCTGCTGGCGCAAAACGGCGCCACGCCTGTCATCAGCGGCTCGTCCATCGCTGGCAACAGCCGCTACGGCGTGCAAAACCTGCTGCCTGCGGCCATCGTCAATGCCCGTGGCAACTGGTGGGGCCACATCTCAGGCCCGCGCGAAGCCACGAGCAACCCGCAAGGGCAGGGCAATGCCGTCAGCGCAGGTGTGGACTGGGGCCAGCATTTGGCCGCGCTGCCCATGCTGGACTGCACGGCGACCCCCGTGGGCGGCTACCTCACGCGCCAGCGCGCTATTGAGCTGCGCTTGGTCTGCCCGCAGGCGGCCCACTACCGCATTGCCGAGCAGTCTGACTTTGCTGGCGCAGCCTGGCAAAGCATGACCGGCACGCCCACAACGGCCCGCCACACACTTACGCCCGAGCCGGGAGACAAGCGGCTTTACGTGCAGTTCCGCGCAGCCGACGGCAGCCTGGCCGCCGTGGCCCTGCCGCGCGCCGTGACTTACGCGCCCACCGGCTGGGCCGTGCAGTTTGAGCAGCCCGCAGAAGGAGCCGTGCTCACGGCCGACACACTCATTGCCGTCTCCGTGAGCGACGCGCAAGCCGCACGCGAAATCGAGCTGCTGGCAGACGGCCAGCGCCTGGCCCTGCTGGCAGCCGTGCCGCACCAAACCACTTATCAGGCCACCTGGCCGCTCGCGGGCGTGCGCAACGGCCTGCACACCCTCACCGCCCGTGCCACCAGCACTGCTGGAAAAGTGGTCACCGTCAGCCGCCAAGTCACCGTGCAACGCTCTGGCGGGCCAGCTGGCAAAGGCCCCGCCCTGAGCCTGACCTTTGCCGGCCAGAGCCTGCAAGCGGGCAGCGTCATCACCCAGCCCGGCATGCTCACCATCCATGCCGAGAGCGACGCTGGCGTGGCGCAGATTCAGGGCCTGATCGATGGCGTGGCCGCATTCAGCAGAACCTGGGCCAATACCCAGTCCGTCACCCTCAGCCAGTTTCTGGATTTCGCGCAGCTGGCCAACGGCAGCCACACCCTTGAGGTGCAGGCCAGCGACGGCCAGGGCGGCCAAAGCAGCCAGAGCGTGAACTTCACGCTCCAGATGAGCGCGCCGCCCGCGCCCGTCATCACCGCCCCGGCTGATGGCGCCAGCGTGGCCGCGCCGCAAATCAGCGTCACCGGCACGGCCGCCCCCGGCTCGCGCGTGCAAGTGCGCGTGGACGGGCAGCCCGCTGGCGCGCCCATCACCACGGGCCTGAGCGGCAGCTTTGCCGCCACAGTCCCCCTGGCTGAAGGGACGCACAGCCTCACGGCCGTGGCCGGCAACGCCCAGGGCAACAGCGCTGAAAGCCGGGCCGTGCGCGTCAGCCGCACCGTCAGCGCGCCCAGCCTCATGTTCATCAGCCCGGCAGAAAACGCTGCCCTGAATGCCGCCTTGAGCGCTGAAGCTGAAGTTGCCGTCAGCGCCCTGGACGCCAGCGGCATCGCCAAAGTCGATCTATACGCAGACGGCAAGCTGCTGGCCAGCCGCACGCAAGCGCCCTGGTCGGCCCGCTGGAAACTGAAAGGCGTGCCTGATGGTGCCCATGTGCTGCGGGCCGTGGCCACCAGCGCTGCGGGCAAAACCGCTGAAGCCCGGCGCACCGTCACCGTGCAAAGAACAGATGCCCCCGCACCGATTCAGCTGCCCTACGCCGTGCGTGGCATCAGCGCCAGCCCGGCCGAATCCTTTGGCAGCACCCCCATCCGCATACGCGGCGAAGCCATCAGCTCCGGCGGCGGCAATGGCGCAAGCGGTCAGCCGGTTCCTGGCGCGCCCCTGCTCATGATCTTGCGCGTGCAAGGCTTTGAGCGCCGCATCCACCTGCTCAGCGACAGCGCCGGGCGCATTGACTACGAATTCGTGCCGCAAACAAGTGATGCGGGCGTGTACGAAGTGCGCGTCATCCACCCGCAAGATGCGGCCTGGGCCAGCCGCGCCCCCCAGGCGCGCTTTGCCATCAACCGCCTGAGCGTGGATTGGGAGCAATACAAACTCAACGCTGTGCGCGGCGTAGCCGGCACAGCCACCCTGCAAGTGAGCGCCAGCGCAGGCGCGGGCGCCACGGGCGTGCACTGGCGGGCCGAGCCGGCCGACCAGCCTTCGGGCAGCCTGCCGCTTGGCATCAGCGTACAGCCCGGCGCGCCAGTGGACATTGCCGCAGGCAGCACCGTGCCAACCAGCATCACCCTCAAAGCCGAACCAGGCGCGGGCGCGACAGGCACCGTCATCCTCAAACTCTTTGCCAAGGAAAGCGGCAAAGAGCCGCGCGCGCGCCTCAAACTCGACTACCAGCTGCACGAAGCGCGCCCGGGCCTTGTGCCCGAACCGGCGGCGCTGGAAATCGGCGTGCAGCAAGGCCAAAGCGCCAGCGGCAAGATCACCCTCACCAACAAAGGCTACAGCGCCGCGCAAAACGTGCGATTGGCCCTGCTCACGCGCGAAGGCAAAGCCCCGCCCGGATGGATACGCCTGACCAGTGGCGCACAAATCGGTGCACTGGCTCCAGGCCAGGGCAGCGCCATCCAGATTGACGCCAGCCCGGATGGCAAAGTGCCCGACGGCTACCACCCGCTCCAGCTCCAGGTCAGCGCGGACGGCGCAGCCACGCCCGTGACAGTTCCCGTCACCGTAGCCGTTGCAAAGGAAGGCAAAGGCGGCGCGCGCTTCAAGCTTGTGGACATCTACACCAACACGCCAGACGCCCAGGGCAGGCCCATAGCCGGCCTGCAAGGCGCGCGCATCACGCTCCAGCACGAAACCCTCACGGGGCAAATGCACACCGCCACCACCAATGCGGCAGGCGTGGCCGAATTCAGCCAGCTCACCCCTGGCTACTGGCGCTGGCGCGCCAGCGCGGCGAACCACATGGACGCCAGCGGCCGCATCAACGTCAAAGCCGCCCTCACGGCCAGCGAACGCATCTTTCTGGACTACCAGCTCGTCAGCGTCGAATTCAACGTCACTGAAACCACCGTGCGCGACGTCTACGACATCGTCCTCGAAGCCACTTACCGCACCGAAGTGCCTGCTCCCGTAGTGCTCATGGAGCCTTTGAGCATCAACCTGCCGCAGCTGCAAAAGGGAGAAGAAATCACCGGAGAAATCACCCTGAGCAACTACGGCCTCGTGCGCGCGGACAACCTGCGCTTTACATGGCCCGCAAGCGACGAGCACTACCGCTACGAATTCTTTGGCGAACTGCCCCGGCAGCTGGCCGCCAAAAGCCGCATCAGCATTCCCTACCGCATCACGGGCATCAAGCCCTTGAGCAAAGGCGTGCGCGTCAATACTCAGGTCATCAGCGAGCTGATCGGCCGGGGCCTGGGGCGCCAGCCCAGCGTGCAAGTGCAGCAGGCCATCCGCCAGTTTCTGGAGCAAGGCCAGGCGCAAGCCGTGGCGGGCGCCACACCGGCAGACACCGCACGCCAGGCCGCCAAAGCTGCCAGCTGCTCGAGCTACCAGACACAAGCGTGCGCGGCCTACGAATTTGACTGCGCATCGGGCGATACCCGCAAAGACGGTGCCTGCACCAGCTTCACGCGTGTGAGCGGCACAAGCTGCGGCAGCAGCGGCGCGGGCGCGGGCGGCGTGCATTTCGGCACAGGCTGGGGAGACGGCGGCGGCCGGGGAGGGGGAGGCGGGGGCCACACAGGCGCCACCACCCCGCTCGTGCCGTTTTGCATGCCCTCATGCCCCGACTGCTCGGCAGGCACAGGCCCTGCGGGTCAATGAAGAAAAAAACGGATCAAAGCGACAAACGAATACACCATGAGGCTGCCCATGAGCACGACAAGCATGAAACCTTCTGCCCTGGCACAAAAGCGGCTCCTGTTGCCCCTGCTGACATCACCCGTAGTGACTTTTGCGCTGACGCTATTGCTGCTGCAGCCGGTGCAAGCGCAGCAAAGCCAAAGGCGAGTGAGCCTGCCCAACCAGGACTACACGGAAAGCACGCAGGACCTGGCCGTCAAGACAGCGGGAGGGCGCGTCGTCATCAACCGCACCTGGAGCTGGGGCCGGTGGTACCTGAACG
>ERZ773090.510-NODE-510-length-19881-cov-4.34581_pt1 | contig 19881 bp, 17 predicted proteins | sample MGYA00580579_ERZ773090 | MGnify/ENA primary metagenome ERZ773090 (study PRJEB29015, sample SAMEA2738014) | human oral metagenome | biome: human oral; feature: human-associated habitat; material: dental | place: China | collected 2132 ... | reverse complement strand
AATATTTTCTCCATGCGCGCATGCTGGGCAACTGGGGCTATGTCCAGCTGGAAAAGACCGTTTATAAGCAGTCCATTCGCGCCATGAAGAACGCCGACAAGCTCATCCAGCGCCTCTTCCTGCTGGAGGGTCTGCCCAATCTGCAGGATTTGGGCAAGCTCATCATCGGCGAGAGTGTGGAGGAAATTTTGGCCTGCGATATTCAGGCCGCCACCGCCCAATATCAGGATTTGCAAAAGGCCATCGCCTTCCTGGAACGGGAGGAAGACTTCGTTTCCCGGGATTTGGTGGAAGCGCTGCTGAGCGATGTGGACGACTATGTGCACTGGCTCGGCGACCAGCAGGGCCTCATCGAGGACATGGGCCTGGCCAACTATCTGCAGGAACTGCTGAGTAAATAAACCCCAAACCATAAAAATCATCATGAGGCTCGCGCTCCGCAAGGGGCGCTTTTTTTTGGGCAAAAGGAAGCGCTTCGTTCCATTGGGGCTGATAGGGTGAAGCGCTTCGGTTTTAGAACCCCGGCCCGGGGCGGAAATTTTGGCACCGGCCCAGCAAGGAAGCGCTTCGTTCCCAGTCGCTGGATAGAAACGCAGAGCCTTGTGCCGGCCAAGCAGCCGGAAGCGCTTCGCTAAAAATGACCCGCCAAACTAAAACCCAACGCCCCGGCGCTGGGGCAGCGCTTTGCCCTTGGAAACTCTGGAAAAGGGGAGCGCTTCGTTCCCAGTCGCCGGATAGAAACGCAGGGCCTTGTGCCGGCCAAGCAGCCGGAAGCGCTTCGCTAAAAATGACCCGCCAAATTAAAACCCGCCGCCCAGTTCCAGAACGAAGCGCTTCCCCCGGCAAAGCCAGCTAAACCGACCGGGACAGCTGGGCCGAAGCGCTTCGGGCAGTGGTGATTTATTGGTTAGCTCGGCAGCCTGGGAGGGAAGCGCTTCGACCCGTCGCCGTTTTAATCATTGCCGGCCACGGTTCTTTCTGGGCGAAGCGCTTCCCTCGGCGGCCGGGTTAATCGAAGCGCTTCCCCTTGGCTGATGTTGCTCTGCCACTGCTTAGATTGGCGGCCGGGCTGAAACGCTTCGCCCCAAGTGCCCAGCGGAACCGAAGCGCTTCGGACTAGACCCTTCCTTAACTTAAGCCAGCCGCTGACATTGAAACGCTCCCCTTTTCCCTGGGATTACTGGAGCACCTCCTTCTGTCCGGAGCGATGGAAGGGAGCGCTTCGGGTTGCCAAATAGGGTGGCCGGGGCGCTCCTATTGATGGGCCCGGCAGCCCGAGAACGAAGCGCTTCGGTTTTGGCAGCCCACCCCGGCCCGGGGCGAAAACTTCAGCCCGGGCCCGGCAAGGAAGCGTTTCGCTAAATAACCTGCCGACTCGCCGCCCTGGCTCTAGAACGAAGCGCTTCCCCCGGCAAAGCCAGCTGAATTAATCGGGACAATCAAACCGAAGCGCTTCGGCTCCGGGGGGCCAACTGGCCGGAGTAAAGCCGAGGTTCAGGGCTAAAAGGAGGAAGCGCTTCCCGCCGGCAACTCCGGAAGGAGCGTCGCCCCGGCCACCCCTTTCAAAGCAGTAATGAAGGAAGCGCTTCGGTTCTAGAGTCCCCGGCCGGGCCCGAGGAAAGCGCTTGCTTCGCCGGCAGTAGAAGCAAAGCCGAGGTTCAGGGCCCAAAGGAGGAAGCGCTTCCGGCGGGAACATGAGGTTTTAATGAAGTGCTTCGGGCCGCTGGCGCCCCCCGCTGCCCGTCGGCCATAAAAAACCCCCGGCAACGGGGGCTTCTTTTTCAGGGCTATCAGGCCAGCAGGCGTAATAACTGTTTCAACGCATATTTAAACTCCCGGCAGTAGCGTTGCACGGCCGGGGTGCGTTTTTTCTTGTGGGTAATCAGCACGCTGATGTTATTGCGCCGCAGCTGGTAGCTGAGGGCGAAGGCATTTTCCCCCTCGGGCACCAGCAGCAGATTCTTCAGCGTGCAGTTGGTGCTGATGCTCAGGCAGGTTTCGGTCTGGTAGTGCTTGCTATGGAAAAAGGGCAAATCCAGCCGCTTGGCCCGGGCCAGCTCCTGCAGCCCCTGCAGATACTGGTAGGGATTGGTACCCACCAGCCGCCGTTCGTATTCCTGCACATAGTCCTGCCACAGGCTTTTCACCTCCTCGCTCTCGGCGTAGAGCGCTTCGGCCAGGCGAATGGCCGCCGTCGAAGTCAGCTGCACGCGCTGGTTAATGTCGCCCCACTCCAAACCATTGACACTGCGAATGGTCTTGAGGTTGCGCCACTGGGCGTACTGGAAGGCCAGGGCCAGCAGCGGCGGCGGGCCGATTTGTTCCAGGGTGTGGCGGGCGTCGTTGGTCAGGAAAATATCGCAGCTGGTGCTGTAGTAGCTGTCGGCCTCGCGGTCATAGTGGTCGAGCTGCTCCTCGATTTCCGCCTGCAGCGCCTCGTCCAGCTCCCAGGCCAGCGGCGTACAGGCCAAATCGGCGGGCAGGCCGTTGCGGCAGTCGTAGGCCTGGCGGTCGTAGTACTCCTGGGTCTGGGTCAGCAGCCGGGCCAGCTGCAGCGGGTTGGCCCAGGTGGTTTCGCTGTGCAGGTAATAGCGGTTATCGACGATATTGCAGCGGTAATTCAAGGGCTTATAGCTGAAGAAGCTGTCCGTATCCTTGAAGGCGGCGCCGATGAGGGCGTCGTGCAAATCGCTCTGGTGGTGGTCGTCGATGGCGACGCTGAACCAGGCCTCGCGAATCTGTTCCAGCAGGATTTTATTGGCCGGCCGCGCCCGCAGCCTGCCCTTGATTTGCGGGAAGGCGTGTTCGTCGGCGAAGGAATAGGCGGTGAACGGTATTTCGCTCTCGTCCGGGTGGCTGCCGTGGAGAATGGCGTAGAGGGCGTTCTCAATCTGCACCGGATTGGCGGTCAGCCCGCTATTGTCGCTGGCCGCCAGCCGCCAGGCCTTGCCGCGATGGAGCAGGAGAAAATGGCGGTTGCGAATGTCGGCGCTGGCACTGCGGTGGATAAAACCGCGCAGCAGCGGCTGCTGGTCGCTGTGGTGGCGGTGGAGCAGCAGCAGGGCGGCGATGAAATAGGCCAGCCGTTTCAAACCCCACTGGGTGGAGCGCCAGTCGATGAGGCAGGCCAAATTATTCTGGAGCAGATTCCGTTCGCGCCGGCCGCGCTGTTCCTGGAAGTAGAGGCGCTGCCAGGTGCCGATTTCGTCCGTGGCCAGCTGCTCCTCCAGCTGCTGATTGAGCGGCGCCAAGGCCGTTTCCAGGGCGGCGCAGTCCAGGGCAGCATGCTGGCGGGTGCTTTCGTCGCTGAACGGCTCCAGCCAGTCCTGGTAGGTGTTCAGTACGGCGGTCAGGTCGGCCATCAGATGCCCGCTTTCAGACTGGCCTTGAGGAAGGGGTCGAGGCCGCCATCGAGCACCCCCTGGGTGTTGGAGGTCTCATGGTTGGTGCGCAAATCCTTAATGCGCGACTGGTCCAGCACATAGGAACGAATCTGGTTGCCCCAGCCGATGTCGGCCTTGCTGTCCTCCAGACTCTGGGCGGCGGCCGAGCGCTTGTTCATTTCCAGCTCGTAGAGTTTGGAACGCAGCTGCTTCATACAGGTGTCCCGGTTCTGGTGCTGGCTGCGGCTGCTCTGGGACTGCACCACGATGTTGGTCGGCAGGTGGGTGATGCGCACCGCCGATTCGGTGCGGTTGACGTGCTGGCCGCCGGCGCCCGAGGCCCGGTAGACGTCGATGCGCAGGTCGGCCGGGTTGATGGTGATTTCCACGTTGTCATCGATTTCCGGCGACACGAACACCGAGGCAAAGGAGGTGTGGCGGCGGTTATCCGAATCGAAGGGCGATTTGCGCACCAGCCGGTGCACGCCGATTTCCGTACGCAGCCAGCCGTAGGCATACTCCCCCTCGAAGGCAATGGTGGCCGATTTAATCCCGGCCACGTCGCCGGCGCTCTCCTCCACCACTTCGGTTTTGAAGCCGTGGGCCTCGCCCCAGCGGCAGTACATGCGCAGCAGCATGGACGCCCAGTCCTGGGCCTCGGTGCCGCCGGAACCGGCCTGAATGTCAAGGAAGGCGTTGTTGCGGTCGAGTTCGCCGGCAAACATGCGGCGGAATTCCAAATCCTCCACCTGCCGTTCCCGCTCGGCCAAATCGTTCAGAGCCTCGGCGGCCAGGGCCTCATCGTCCTCGGCCTCGGCCAGTTCCAGCAGTTCGCGCACCTCGGCCAGGCCGGCCCGCAGCTGGTCCAGGCCGTTCACCACATTTTCCAGGGTCGCCCGCTCCTGATTCAGCCGGGTGGCCTCCTCGGGGTTATTCCAGACGTCCGGCCGTTCCAGCTCGCGCAGCACCTCCTCCAGGCGCTCGGCCTTGGTCTCGTAGTCAAAGATACCCCCGAAGCGCTTCGCTGCGCGCCTGTAGGTCTTTTATCTTCTCGTAGCTCAAATTCAATTCCATGTTGTTACTCCACTGAAAAAGGCCCCGCCGGGCGGGGCCAAAGGGGGGAAGGGCGGGGCCCTAGTTATTGACGGCGTATTCCACCGTTACCACCAGCCGCACCACCTTGTCGATGGTGCTGGTGTCGTAGCTGCCGCCGTAGTCGTCGCTGTCGCCGGTGCTGTTGGGGGCGTAGATGCTGAAGGAGCCCTGGGAGGCCCGTTTCATGGCGCCCACCTCGGCATCGCTGCTCTTCACGAATTCCTCGGCCCGGGTCTTGGCGTCGAGGGTGGCCTTGGTAATCAGCTCCAGCTTGACCTTCTCCAGCCCGTCGATGAGATAGCTGGGCCGTTCAAAGTCCACGTGGCTGTTCTCGGCGCGCAGCTGCTGGATTTCGTCCCAGGCCTTTTGCACCTTGTCCAAATCCTTGGAGATGACCATGTAGCTGTAGTTGCCGTTGTAGCCCTTGGGCCGACTGCGGGTTTCGCCCTTGTCGTCGATGTACTCCTCGTAGTTGGTGTTGACACTCACCGGGTTGCGGCTGAACTCAAAGCCGCGCTCGCGCAGGAACTTTTCCAGTACCAGGCTTTCCTGGGCCACGTGGTCGAGGGCCTCCTTGTAGTTGGCCCCCCAGGCGCCGACGCTCAGCGACCACTGGGCCAGGGACGCCTTGTAGGGCACCTCGGCCAGACCCTTGACGGTGATGGTGCCCTGGGGGCGAAAGTTTTTGAAACCCCGGCCGAGCACAAAGGCCGAAGCAATGACGGCCAGGGCCAGAATGGCCAATTGACTGTTTTTCATAATAATGTCTCCAAAGGGAAAAAAAGCCCGGCGCAAACCGGGCGACGACCGGGCCGAAGCCCAGGGCCATTATAGCGGCAGCAGCAGTTCGCCGACGTTGCGGGCCCTGGTGTAGGCCAGGGCGGCGCCGACGAAATCGCCGGCAATCTGCACCGCCTCGTTCATGGGCGTGCCGCGCAGCAGTTCGGCGGTCAGCGTGGCCTGGAAGCAATCGCCGGTGCCCTTAACGTCGCAATCGACGCGCGGATGCCGGGTGAGCTGCACCCCGTCGCGGCTGACGATGAGATTGCCCACCTGGCCCTCCGCCACCGGCGCGCTGGTAACCACCACCGTGCGCAAATCGCCGTGGCGCTCCAGCAGCAGCCGGGCACTGGCCACCACCGCCTCGGCCGTGGTCGCCTTCTGGCCGCTGAGGTATTCCAGCTCGAAGAGGTTGGGGGTGATGAGGTCGGCGCAGCCAATCAGGCCGCTGCGATAATCCTCGGCCAGCTCGGCCTTGACGTAAAGGCCGCTATCGCTGTCGCCGAGCACCGGGTCGATGCCGATGTGAATTTCCGGCCGGTTGGCGCGCAGGTTGCGCAGCCAGGGAATGAGCAGTTCGGCCTGGGCGCTGTCGCCGAGGTAGCCGAGGATAACGGCCCGGGCCCCCGCCAGCACCTGACGCTCCTCCAGGCCGCGCAGGAAGCCGCCGAACCAGTCGGCCGGAATGATGCCGCCGTAGAGGCTGGGATAGTGGGGGGTGTTGGAGAAGAGCACCGTCGGCACCACCGCCACGCCGAGGCCGTAGCGTTGCAGACAGGGCACGGCGGCGTTATTGCCGACGCTGCCGTAGACCACCTGGGACTGAATGGAAATCACCGCCGTGGGCAGGATTTTTTTGTTGCTGTAATACATGGGAAGACTCCGACAAAAAGCGCCATTGTAAAGAAGGGCGGGGCACCGCCAACAGCCGACCTATCGAAAGAGGGCTTCGCTGGGGCGGGGTTGGGAAATGAAGCGCTTCCCTCCACTCATCCAGACCGAAGCGCTTCCCTTTTCACTAAATCCAACCCGGGCCGGGCCTTTCCCGGGGGAAGCGCTTCCCGCTAGAAAGCCCCAGCAGAAGAATTTTCCCCGCCTGTCCGGAACGAAGCGCTTCCCCGGTGGATTCAATGCCCGGCCGAGCCGAGCAGCAACGGCATGATCCGCTCCGACCGAAGCGCTCCCCCGGTTTCCAATGGGATTGGAATGTTCCGGTCTCTCCAACCGAAGCGCTTGACCCTTGGGAACTGAATACCGACCCGGGCGCTAAAGCAATGAAGCGCTTCTTTCCCCGGGCCGTTCGGTTTCCCTTTGCCCTCCGCTGGCTTTTAGAACGAAGCGCTTCGCTTGGAGCAATTTCCCCGCTTGAAGCGCTCCCCTTCGCGGCCGGTGAAGATTTAAAAATGTCGCAAAACGAAGCGCTTCGGCCCCCGCCGGCCGGGGCAGCGTTTTCCCGCTGTCTATTTCTCTGGCCTGAAGCGCTTCCCCCCGGTGGATTCAACACCCGGGCCGGGGCTGATGATTTCAAATCCACCGAAGCGCTTCGCTCTGAAAAGCTGGCTGGAAGGAAGCGCTTCCCCCTTTTGGGCCGGGGCCGGCGGGGATTGAAAAGATGCCGCCCGAGGGAAGCGCTTCGGCGATGTGGCCGGCGGCGCTTGGCGGGCGGCCGCCGGTGGCAAGCGGAAGCAGGGCGTTTCCAGAGCCGAAGCGCTTCGGTTGGAGACGAGCTTCTGTCCCGCTGGCGGGAAGCTCTATCCCGCCGGCCGGGCCGAAGCGCTATGCTCAAAATTTTGGAGTTTTACCATGCCCACCCTGATTACCGCCGCCGGTGGCAATGCCACGGTGATTGAACGGCTGGCCGCCCCCGCAACGCCAGCCGAGTTGGCCGCCCGGGGCCGCCGGCTGCTGGAGGCCTACGCCGCCCAGGGGGCCGAACAGGCCGGTTTTCTGCTGCCGCCCGCCGGCGACCCGCTCGTTCCTCGGTGGGCGCAGCCGGCTGACGCCGTCGCACCCATTTACTCTCAGGCTCAGTTGGCGCAGCCGGCTGGCACCGGCGTTCCTCAGTTGGCGCCGCCGGCTAAAGCCGCTGCACCTATTCGCTCCCAAGCTCATTTTGCCATGGCCGGCGGGGAGTTCTGCGGCAATGCGGCCCGGGCCGCCGCCCTGCTGCTGGCGCCCGGGGGGGGAACGGTGGCCTTCAGCCTGTCCGGCTTTACGGGGCTGGTGGCGGCCACGGTAACGGCGCTGGGCGGCCGGGACTACGAGGTAAGCGCCACCTTTCCCGGTCTGACGGCGCCGGTACGGGCCCTGGGTCTGCGGCCGGAAGGGCCGGCGGCGCTGGTGGATTTGGGCGGCATCGTGCACATCGTGCTCATTGCGCCCTTCCCTCGCGCTGCGAAGGTCTACCGCGCGCAACATTGCCGCCTCTGCCGGGATTTGGCCCTGACGGACCGGGCCGCCGTCGGGGTGATTTGGTGCGAGCGCGCGGGCGAAAATCTGACCCTTCATCCGCTGGTCTGGGTGCGCGCCCTGGATAGCTTTTTCTACGAGAGCGCCTGCGGTTCCGGCACCATCGCCGCCGCCGCCGTCCTCGGTTCCGGGGCCTACCGCCAGCCCAGCGGCCAGGCCATCGTCGCCGAACTGGGCGCCGAAGCCATCACGCTGAGCAGTGTCATGCAACGGTTTGACCTCTAGGCCGGGTCTCGGTTCGGCCGGATTGAAGCTCCGGGCCGGGGTCGTTAGAATGGGGTTGTCGCTCCGGCGACAGACCCATCCATCTTTCAGAAGGAGTAACGCTATGAAGCCTACTTTGATAAAAATGACGATGATGCTGGCCCTGGCCGCCAGCCTGAGCGCCTGCAGCATGAGCGAGCGCGAACGTAATACCGCCATCGGGGCCGGCGTGGGGGCCGCCGCCGGTCATCTCGTCGGCGGTGATACCGGCTCCACCCTCGGCGGGGCCGCCCTCGGTGCGGTGGTCGGTAACCAGATTTACCACCGGCGCCACCGCCGCTAGGCCAAGAAAAGCCCCCGGGGCCGTCTACGGACGGCCCTTTTTTGTGGGCGGGATTAGGGCTGGGGGGCCGCCAGCCGCAGGGGAAAAGGACTGTCCTCGGGGGCGGCGGCCAGGGTGAAGAGATAGTTGCGGCGCTGGTTGGAGGGCAGCACCAGCCCGCCGTAGCCGGCCGACAGCAGGCCGTAGAGGCCATGCTTCTGGACGAAGGCCGGATTCAGCTCCAGTTCGGCGCCGACCAGGGCATCGGGATTCCAGCGGGCCGGGGGGAGCGCTTCGTTCAGGCTGCCGCGCAGCTGTAATTGGCCCTCGGCCACGTCCAGCTGGTAGGAACCCCGGAAGCCGGCACTTTCGATGGTCTGCAGCAGGGCCAGCGGATTGGGCGCCCCGGTCAGGGCGTCGCCGGCGGGCCGCAGTTCGAGGCGGTAGCGCTGGGCCTCCCCCTTAAATAAATCCGGCTGGGCCACCGTGGCGGCCAGCAGCAGCCGGTTCCGGTCATCGCCGCGCCACTCCGATTCCAGCTGGTTCAATTCCAGCGGCGGCCGGGTCTGGTTCAGGGTCAGCCGGTCGGCGTTGAGTTTCAGGTTTTGGCCGCTGGCGCTCTGTCGTAGGCGAAAATGGCTCAGGCGGAAGCCCGGGCCGTTCAGCTCCTCGCCGCTCACGAAGCGCTCCCCTTCGCCGCCCAACAGCTGCTGGCGCAAACGTAGCCGGCCCTGCAGCTGGGGGTGGTTGAGCTGAAGATTGACCTCGGCCCGGCCGAGCAGACCCAGCCGGCTCTGGCTGTGCAGCGGGCCCCAGTCCGAGCGGGCGCGGAGCAAATCGCCGCGAAAAAACGTGCCGAGACCGTGTTCCAGGTCGGTTTGCAGCGGCTGGCCATTGACGGTGGCGCTGAACTGGCTCCGGCTGTAGCCGCGTTGGGTGTGGACGTCGGCCACGCTGAGGCCGCGTGATTCCAGCAGCTCTAGGCCGGCGCGGAAGTAGCGCTCGCTGACAATGGCGGCGGTGGGCGGCAGCAGGGCCAGCGGTACCGCCAGCAGTCCCAGGGTGAGCAAGCGCTTTTTCTTTTTCACAAAATCTCCTCCAGAATTAAGAAAAATCAGCTAAATTCCTAGCTTTTTGAGAGGAATTCATTCTATGGAAGAAAAAGTCTCCTGGCGGGAAAAGTTCGCCGCCCTGGGCCCGGGCATTCTCATGGCCTCGGCGGCGGTGGGCGGCTCCCACATCGTCATGAGCACCCAGGCCGGCGCCATGTACGGCTGGCAGCTGGTGTTTATCATCATTCTGGCCAATCTCTTTAAATACCCGTTCTTCCGCTTCGGCATGCAGTACACCCTGGCCAGCGGCAAAAGTCTGATTGAGGGCTACGCCGAGCGCGGCCGGGGCTATCTCTACCTGTTCTTTGTCCTCAACGCCCTGGCCGAGATGATTAACATCGCCGGCGTCGGCATCCTGACGGCGGCCATTCTCAAATTCATGCTGCCGGCCTCGCTGAATTTCTCCATTCCGGTGATGAGCGTGTTCACCATCGACGCCACCTGGCTCATTCTGTTGTTCGGCCAGTACCACCTGCTCGACCGGCTTTCCAAGGCCATCATGATTGCCCTGACCCTGACCACCACCCTCTCCGTGGTCCTGGCCCTGCAGAAGGGGGCGGTGATGCCGGCGGATTTCGTGCAGCCCTCGCCCTGGGACTGGGTCGGCTTTGCCTTCATCGTGCCGCTGATGGGCTGGATGCCGGCGCCCATTGAGATTTCCGCCATCAATTCCATGTGGGTGGTGGCCAAGCAGAAGGAGACGCCGGTTAAATACGCCGCCGGCATCTTCGATTTCAACGTCGGCTACATCGGCACGGCCATTCTGGCGGTGATTTTCGTGGCCCTGGGCGCCCTGACCCAGTACGGTTCCGGCGAGGTCATCGAACAGGCCGGGGCCAAGTACATCGGCCAGCTGGTGCGCATGTATGCCTCGGTCATCGGCGACTGGGCCCAGTTCCTGATTGCCTTCATCGCCTTTCTCTGCATGTTCGGCACCACCATCACCGTCATCGACGGCTATTCCCGCGCCAATGCCGAAGCGCTTCGCCTTATCCTGCGCCAGACCCAGCCGGCCAGCGACCGCCATATCAACGTCTGGATGGCCAGCGGCGTGGTCATCGCCATCGTCATCATTGCCCAGTTCATGAGCGACGTGAAGCAGATGCTGGACTTCGCCATGATTACCTCCTTCCTGTTCACGCCGATTTTCGCCTGGCTCAATCTGCAGCTGGTTTCCAGGGGCGAACACAGCGTCGGCCGGGGCAAGCTCTACTGGCTGTCCTGGCTGGGGCTGGCCTATCTCGGCCTCTTCTCGCTGGTTTTCCTCGCCAAGCAGATGAATCTGCTGGGCTAGTCCATGAAAGTGGCCCTGCGGCCCTGGCGCCAGGTGCACCCCCGGCCGGCCCTGGCGCAGATTTATGGCTGGCTCGACGCCCTGGAGAGCGAAGACTATCTGGTGCTCTGCGGCGACGGGGGCCCGGATTTTCTCCAGTGCCGGCCGGTGCCCAGCGGCGGTTGCAGCAACGACATCCGCTGGGGCGCCCGGCTGGATTGCGAAAGGCCGCCGAATATCCATTCGGACAGAATAGACTGCCTGCCCTTCGACTGGCTGAACCGGGGCGAAGCGCTTCAGCTGGAAGCCTACGGCCCCGGCCCCGATGGCCGCTGGCGCTACTGGCGCTGCCAACGGGCTAAGGCCGACCCGGCCGGACTACGGGCGCCGTTCACGGCCTACCATCAGGGCCAGCCGCTGGATTTCACCGGCTGGCAGGACGTTAGCGCCGAGCTGGCACCCCTGGAGGCCGAGCGCCGCCAGCGGGACAGCGATTCTATTCACTGGCTTCTCCACCAGCTGCGCCGCTGGGACTAAAAACGGCCGGCCATAAAAAAAGCCCCTCCGAGAGGGGCTTTCTTTTTGGGAGCGACTAGGCCAGGTCGAGGGGACCGTGGTTGTCGCAGTGGCCGTTGTGGGGGTGGTGCAGATGGCCGTCCACCAGATAGTCCACATGGTCGCCGTGGGGCACGGCCGGGTGGCCGCAGCCGGGGCCGTGCACATGGTCGGGGGCGTGGCCGCCGCATTCGTGGCCGTTGCTGCAGCCGTCCGGATTGCGGGCCGACACCTCAATGCGGTGCTCGTCCACGTGGTCGCCGTGGGGGTGGTGCAGATGGCCATCGTGCAGATAGTCCAGATGGCCGTCGTGTTTCACCGCCGGGTGGCCACAGCCGGGGCCGTGGACATGGTCATGGTGGGGGTGCTGTTGGCATGAGCTCATGGAAACTCCTATTCCAAATTTAAAGGGATGGCTAGCCTAGCAATGGCGCCGGGGCCAGTCAAGGAAGCCACTAGTCCAGCAGACGCAGCTGCACCCGGGCCCCATCGGCGGCGGCCGTTTGCAGCTGGCGCTGTAGGGCGAGCAGCTCCAGACGAAGCGCTTCCTCCCCGGGGCCCAGGGTTTCCAGCAGCGGCGGCAGCAGGGCCAGCAGGGCGGCGGCCGGCTGCCAGTTGGCGTCGGCGGCCTCGTCGTCTTCAACGCCTTCTTCTTCGTCGTCCTCTTCTTCGTCGTCCTCTTCTTCGTCGTCCTCTTCTTCGTCGTCCTCGTCTTCTTCGTCTTCCTCCCAGTCCGCCCAGAGCTCGGCAGCGCTGACAAAATCGCTGAGCAGCGGCAGCCCCAGGGCGGCACAGCGGCGGTCAAGCTCGTCGCTGGCGGCGTAGATTTCGTTCAAATCCTCCTCCACGGCCGTTTCCACCCCGGCCCGCTCCACGATGAGCCAATAGGTCATCATGGCTGGGTCTCCGGGCTGGTGGCGGGCGTGGCGCAGGGCTTACAGTCCGGGGTTTCGGCATAGCTGCGGGCCACGGCCAGCAGCGCTTCCCGGCCGGCGGCCTTGTCGGCGCCCCGGCCCAGCTGCAGCACGAAGAAATTCAAGGTTTTACGGCCGGGGAAATAGACCACCAGCTCCTCCAGCTCCGGCGCCTGAAAACCATAGTAGCGCCAGAGTTCGCCGCTGGCGCCCTCGGCCCCGGCCACCGTTTCCAGCTTCTCGGCCCGGGGCCGCTGGTCGGCCGGATAGAGAGCTCGGGTGCTTTCCACCTGCCGGGCAATGGCCGCGTCCCGGTCGTCGCCATCGAGGGGGCCCGGGCGGGTATAGATGGCCATGGGCGCGCTGGTCCAGCTCTGGCCGTTCGGCAGCACCACCATGGGCACGCCCTCGGCCCGAAGCGCTTCGGCGTCCAGGCGCCAGCCCGGCGGGGCGTCGAAGCCATAGCAGTGGTCGGCGCCCTGAATCTGGGCGTGGGCGGCTTGGGTCTCGGCCCGGGCCAGCGGGGCCAGCAGGGCGATGAGTAACAATATTTTTTTCATGGGAACTCCTTATTCCGAAGGGGAGGGGGAAGCGCTTCGTTCAGCGGCGGCCGGCGGCGCCGGCGCAAACCAGCTTACCAGCAACAGCAGCAGGCCGACGCTAATAAACGAGGCGATGCGGGCGATGCCGCCGCGATTGGCCAGTTCGATGAGGAACAGCTTCGCCACCACCAGGGCCATCAGCCCGGCGCCGGTCAGCCAGAGGCTCCGTTGCCGGCGCCGGTGGCCGCCCAGCATCAGCCCAATGGCCGTCAGCGCCCAGACCACCGACAGGCTGGCCTGCAGGCCGAAGGAGCGCAGCAGGTCGCCCAGCTGCCAGGGAATGGCACCGTAGAAATGCCAGAGGCGCATTACGCCGGCACTGAGGGTGTACCAGGCCAGGGCGGCGATGAGAGGGCGGGGCGCCGGCAGGCCTTCCAGCGGAGTCGGGGGCAGGGACTGCCAGGCCAAATAGAGCAGGCCGGCGGCGGCCAGTTCCAGCGGGTTCAGCAGCGGCAGATAGGGCAGGGGCAGCGGCAGCTGGGGCGTCGCCCAGTTCACCCAGAGCAGCCAGCCGGCGGCCACGCCGACACACAGCGGCCGGGCGAAATCCCAGTAGACGGCCCGGTGGCGGCGCAGGAACCGGCAGGAGCGCTGCCAGTGAAGGGTCAGCCACAGGGCCGCACTCGGTGCCAGCCAGGCCAGCTGTCCCCAGACGCCGGGCAGAGCGAGGCCCCGGCCGGCCCAGAGTGTCCAGAGCAGCAGGAGCAGCAGCACGTTCAGCCGGTGCAAATCGCGCGGCGGCCGGGGGCGGCTGGCGAGAATGGGGAAATTCAGGGCGCTGACGGCGGCCAGGGGCAGGCCGGTGGCCAGGGTCCAGGGCTGGTGCAGATGATGGCTGAGACAGTGCAGGGCAAAGAGCGGCAGCAGGGCCCAGAGGGTTTGGCTCAATTCGCGCCAGCGCAGCCAGCGCGCCGTCAGCAGCAGCGGTGCCGCCAGCAGCGGCAGCGTCCACAGGCGGGTGAAGGTGGTTTCGCTGCCGGTCCACTGGCCGTAAAGGGCACTGCCGCCCAGCAGCAGGCCGATGAGGAGCAGCGGCCAGCCGGCCACCCGGGCCAGAGAGCGTTCATCTGAGGTGCCCGGCGCCGCTTCGGAACATTGCAGCGACCCGGCGGCGGCCAGCAGCAGCGGTGCGGCGGCAAAGAGATGGAGCTGGCTCAGCGGCCCCCGCTCCACCCCGGCCGTCAGATTGTGCAGCGCCAGCACCAGCAGGCCATTGAGCAGGGCAAAGACGCCGAAGACATTGAATTGCCAGCGGCGCCAGCCCTGGCCCCACAGGGCCGCCAGTGCCGCCAGGCCGACCAGGCTGCCCCGTTCCGCCCAGAACAGCGGCGGCAGCAGGCTGGCATAGACCAGGGCTGCCGTCAGGGTGGCACCCTGGAGCCGCCGTTCCCAGAGGGCCGAGCCGGCGCTCCGTTCCCGCTGCCACAGCAGATAGATGGCGCCGCCGCCGACCAGGGTCAGCAGGGTGCTGAACCAGGAACCGGCCAGCAGGGTGCCGGTGCCGGCCTGGTAGTCGGTCAGCTGGGCCAGGGCCGCCAGCAGATAGATGGTCAGAGCGCCCAGCCGCAGCAGCGGCAGCCGTTGGCGCAGGCCGAAACCGTAGGCCAGAGCCGCCTCCACCGTCCAGAATAGGGCCGTCTGGCTCCGGTCAAAGTAGAGCGGCACGGCCAGGGTCAGAAAGAGCAGAGTTAGGGCAACAAAGGCCTGGCGCAACAGCAGCAGCGCTGATTCCCGGCGCAGGTACCAGGCGGCCAAACCGTAGACGGCGGCGAAGGCCAGCGCCGACAGGCTGCCCCCGGCCGGCCAGTGGGCCGTAAGGCGGTATTGCAGGACGAAGGCCGCTGCCATGGTGCCGAAGAGCAGGCTGTGGTCGCAGAGATGCACCCGCCGGCCCGCCTGGCCGAGCTGGGCCCAGAGGGTCGCCAGCGGTGCGTTGTCGGCTAGCGCTTCTTCCGGTTCCTCCGCCGCACCCTCCAGCAGGCGATTGCGGGCGAAGAAATAGGCAATCAGGCCGTAGAGCAGCCAGAAATAAATCAGGAACGGTTCGACGCTGGCGAAGAGGGCCGGCGTGTAGTAGCGGGCGCCCCACAGGCTGGCGATGGCGAAGGTGCCGATGGCGCCGGTCAGATTCAGCGGGCGCCAGGCCTTGAACCAGGCGATGGCGGCCACGCCGGCGTTCAGCAGGGCCAGATAGCCGAATAGAACGAGGGGATTGATGGGGCCGGCGGAAACCAGCTGGGGCGTTGCCAGGCCCCCGAGCACGGCCACCTGGGCCAGGGCCGGGGCGTTCTGTTTCAGAGCCAGAGCAATCATCAGCCCCACCAGCGCCACCAGAATGAGGAAGGTCAGCGGCACCGTCAGCAGGCCGTGCAGCTTCAGGGCCGCCAGGGCGGTCAGATACATCACCGCCACGCCGAAGCCCTGCAGCATCAGGCCATAGTCGCGGCGCCGGGTTTGCAGGCGCCAGCCGCCCACCAGCGCCGCCAGCCCGGCCCCGGCCACGGCCAGATAGCGCAGTTCCACCGGGATATGAATGCGCTCGGAGGCATAGCGCAGCAGGAAGGCCAGACCGAGGAAGAGCACGCCGATGCCGGCCTTCAGCAGCGGATTGCCGCGCAGCAGCCAGGCGACAAACGGGTTCTCGTCCCAGGAGTCGGCAGCGGCCGCCGGGGGCCGTTGTCGGCCCAGCCAAAATTCCTCCTCCTCCTCGTCGGGTTCGGCCGGCGGAAGCGCTTCGGTTTGGGGAAGCGCTTTGGCGGGGGGCGTTGGGGGGGCGCTGGGGGCCGGCACTGCCTTCGGAATGGCGGCCGGGGCGCGCCGGGGCCGGTTGATGGGTTCGGCGGGGGGAAGCGCTTCGGCTTCGGCCGGGCCGACGGTCGGCGCCGGCGTTTCCACCGGCGGGGACATCGTCGCTTCGGCACCGCCGCCACGTTCCAGCGCCGCCAGCCGCCGTTTCAGCCGGTCGATTTCCGCACTCAGGCTTTGCAAACGCCGGTTGGTTCGATGGCCAAAGAGCAGCCACAGAAAGATGCCAATGGCCGCGCCCAGCTCGAAGCTATGGGCCGAATAGCCGAAAAGAATGATGAGGAGCAGCAGATAGATAAGTTGCATGGGTTTTCCCAATCACGGTAGGGGGAACGGGCCCTAGGGGGCGCCGGGGCTGGTGGCCGGCGACTCCGAATTGCCCTCGTCCTGTAGGGCCTTTTCGATGCGCTGGGCGGCCTCGTCCTCGGGGTGCGCTTGGCGATGGTCGGCCAGCAGCCGAAGCGCTTCGGTCTTCTTGCCCTGCATCAGTAGGTTTTCCACCAGCGCCAGGGCCGCATCCGGGTTCAGCTCCCGGGCCTCGCGCAGGTATTTTTCCCCCTCGGCGGCCTCGGTGGCGGCGGTGAGAAAACGGCCGTAGTCCTCCAGCAGGGCCGCCCGGCGCTGGCCCTCGCTGGCCGGCACCAGCTTCAGCACCGCCTCGAAGTTACTGCGCGCCCGCGCGCGGCCGTCCTCCAGGCCCAGATTATGGCCATAGACGCCGAGCTGGGCCAGCAGCCACAGCAGCTGGGGCCGCTCCGGCTGGTCGGGGCCGATGAGGTTGTCGTCGCGCACCAGCTCCAGCATTTCCGCGAGCAGCTGAATGTCCCGGCGGGCCCGCTCCCGGTCGGCGTCGCTGTCGAAATGGGTGATGGCGCCGCCGGCCAGCGGATGCAGCGTCTTCACCATCTCGATGGCCCGGTCGAAGTGGAAGCCCTCGGGACTGACCAGGGCGGCCAAATCCTGCTGGGGATAGGGCTCGGCGTTCGCCAGGGCGCTGAACAGGACGACGAGCAGTAGGGGTTTTTTCACGAATAATCCTCCGGTTGAAGAAAAAAGAAGCGCTCCCCGGAGGGAGCGCCGTTCCCGATGGAGGGCGGGGCTCAGTAGAGACCCTCGCGCTCCTCGCGGGTACTGATGTAGATGTTTTTCACCTGGGTGTAGGCGGCCAGCATCATTTTATGGGTTTCGCGGCCGATGCCCGAGGTTTTATAGCCGCCGAAGGGCGCGCCGGCCGGCAGCCGGTTATAGCAGTTAATCCACACCCGGCCGGTTTCCAGCGCCCGGGACACGCGCAGACAGCGGTTGATGTCCCGGCTCCAGACCGCGCCGCCCAGGCCGTAGTCCGAATCGTTGGCCAGGCGGATAACCTCCTCTTCGGTTTTAAATTTCAGCACCGTGGCCACCGGCCCGAAGATTTCCTCCTGGGCAATGCGGGCATTGTTGCTGTCGGCGGCGATGAGGGTGGGCTCGAAGAATTCCCCCTTACCCAGTTCGCCGCTGGTGATTTTCTTGCCGCCGGTGATGATGCGCGCCCCCTCCTGTTCGCCGATTTTCACGTATTTCAGAATGGTTTCCATCTGGCCCGCATTGACCTGGGAACCCATTTGCGTGTCGTCCTCCCAGGGCAGGCCCACCTTGATGCGCTTGAACTCCTCGGCCAGGGCGGCGACGAATTTGTCGTAGATACCCTCCTGGACGAAGATGCGCGAGCCGGCGCAGCACACCTGGCCCTCGTTCAACAGTATGCCCTTCTGGGCCCCCTCCAATGCCTTATCGAAGGGCATGTCGTCGAAGAAGATGTTCGCTGACTTGCCGCCCAGCTCCAGCGTTACGGGAACAAGCAATTCGGCGGCGGCGGCCGCCACCCGCCGGCCCACCAGGGTGGAACCGGTAAAGGCCAATTTGTTGAAGCCCTTGTGCTGCAACATGTACTCGCCGGAGCGGGAGCCTTTGCCGGTAATGACGTTCAGAACCCCCGGCGGCAGCAGGTGATTAATCTTCTGGGCCAGCGACAGCAGGCTGAGCGAGGTGCTGGAGGAGGGGTGAATGACGATGGTGCAGCCGGCGGCCAGGGCCGGGGCGATTTTCCAGGCGGCCATGAGGAAGGGGAAGTTCCAGGGAATGATTTGGCCGACCACGCCGATGGGTTCGCGCAGCACGATGGATAAATCTTCGCCGTCCAGCTGGTTGGCACTGCCCTCCTCGCCGCGAATGACGCTGGCGAAATAGCGGAAATGGTCGGCGGCCAGGGGAATGTCAGCGGCGCGGGTTTCACGAATGGGCTTGCCGTTGTCCAGGGTTTCCTGCAGGGCGAAGAGTTCGCTGTTTTCCTCGATAACTTCGGCGATTTTATTGAGAATGGCGGCGCGCTCGGTGGCGGTGCTGTGGCGCCAGCTGGCTAGGGCGGTCTGGGCGGCGGCGACGGCGGCGTCCACGTCCTCGTTGCTGGCGTCCACGAACTGGGCCAGGGCCTGGCCGTTGGCCGGGTTGTGGGAGGTGAGCATTTCGCCCTTGCTGCCCTTGGTGAATTTACCGTTGATGAGCAGGCCATATTCGGCATCGAATACATTGAGATTTTTTGCCATGTTCAGTCTCCTGAAAAATGCTAGGGGGTTGCGACCAGGTCGCCCGGGCAGTATAGGCCGAGGCCGAAAGGGCGGGCAAGGCATTTTGGACGACCGGCCAGAGGGACTTTTGTCGTTATTGGGGAAAGCCCAACAGGACGCGCCGCGCGCCACCGGGCGCCGGCCACGCCGTCGCCGCTTCGGTCTGGAAAAACGGAAAAGGGGGAGCGCTTCGGTTTAGAGCAACTGGCCGGGCCGAAGCGCTTCCCTCCGCAAGGCCAAAGTGTTGGGACGAAGCGCTTCGCTAGAACCCGTCCACTGAATTGGAAAGGCTTTTCCGCTGGCCGGGCCGAAGCGCTTCCCCCCGGCCATAAAAAAACCCCGCCGCAGCGGGGTTTTCTTCGGGAGCGGAGGACCTTAGCCCTTGCGCTCGGCTTCGATTTTTTTAATGTATTGGAAAATCTCGTCTTTTTTAGCCAGTTTGGCCTTTTTCTTCTGTTCGATTTCACCCCGAGCACTGACGGCGGTGGCCGGGTCGCCTTCCAAACGCAGAATTTCATGGTCAAGCTCGTTGTGCTCGTCAAAAAGCCGGGCGAAATGCTTGTCGTTTTGACGCAGTTCAGCGATTAAATCACGGTACTCAGGTAACATAAGGGACTCCTTAAAGTGGAAGTTAAAAAGTGTTTAGCTGCGGGCATTCTAACCTTCCCACCCCTAGTCGGCAACCGGCGTTCCGGGTTTTTTCTGCAGTTCGACCAGGTGCACCACGCCCTGGGAAAAATCCAAAACGCGCACGGTGCAATCGCTAAATTCCACCTCGGTACCCACCTCGGGGAAGCTGCCCAGGGTTTCAATAATCAGGCCGCTCAGCGTGTTCACGCCGCTCTCCAGCGGGAATTTCAAACCCAGTTCACGGTTGAGCTGGCGCAGGCTGCTACTGCCCTCCACGGTGTAAAGCGCTTCCTGCTTCTCCACATAGGCCGGGGCCTCGTCCTCCACGTCGCCGACGATGTGGGTCAGGATGTCCTCCAGCGTAATCATGCCGCGCAAATCGCCGTACTCGTCCACCACCAGTGCACTGCGATTTTTGGCCCGGCGGAAATTCAGCAGCTGGGCGCGCAGCGGCGTGCTATCCGGCACGTAGATGCAGGGGCGCAGGGCCTTGATAAGCGCTTCCTTGTCGAGCTGGCCGTTGTGCAGGGCGTGGATAATGTCGCGGATGTGAAGCAGGCCCTCCACCTGGTCGAGGTTGTCGCGGTAGGCCAACAGCCGGCCGTGGTGGCACTGGCTAATCTGGGCCAGCATGGCCTCCCAGGGGTCATTCAAATCCACCCCCTCCAGCTCATTGCGCGGCACCATGGCCTCGCTGACGGTGATGTCCTCCAGCTCCAGCACGCCCATCAGCATTTCCCGGCGCTCCGGCGACTGTTCCGTGCTGGCAACGATGGTTTTCAGCTCCTCGCTGGTCAGGGACTCGTCGCTCTGGCGGTCGGTGCGGATGCCGAAGGGGCGCAGGGTCGCTGCCACGATGTGATTCAGCAGGCTAACCAGCGGCGCCAGGGCCTTCACCAGCCAGGACAGCACCAGCGAGGCCGGGAAGGCTATCTGCTGGGCCCGTATCACCGCCAGCGTCTTCGGTGCCACCTCGGCGAAGACCAGAATAATCACGGTCAGCAGCACCGTGGCGATGAGCACACCCACATCGCCGAAGAGGCGAAGGCCAATGACGGTGCCGATGGAGGTGGCGAGGATATTGACGAAGTTGTTGCCGAGCAGAATGGTGCCGATGAGCCGGTCGGGACG
>ERZ773090.509-NODE-509-length-19927-cov-4.48214_pt1 | contig 19927 bp, 19 predicted proteins | sample MGYA00580579_ERZ773090 | MGnify/ENA primary metagenome ERZ773090 (study PRJEB29015, sample SAMEA2738014) | human oral metagenome | biome: human oral; feature: human-associated habitat; material: dental | place: China | collected 2132 ... | reverse complement strand
AACTGGGGGGCTCTGGCCGAAGCGCTTCGTTCTAGCCAAAAAGGAAGCGCTTCAAGCGGGGCAGATTAATTTCCAACTGGGGGCTCTAGTCGAAGCGCTTCCCCCCATAAAAAAGCCCCCAAACGGGGGCCGGGGTTAGCCGAACAGGCTGGCATCGGGCTGGGTGCCGCCCACCACCTTCGGATTCAACCGGTGCAGCTCCTTGAGGAAGAGCAGGATTTCTTCGCCGATGTCCGAGGCGCGCAGGGCGCAAAGGCCGGAATGGGGGAAGGACTGTTCCAGGGCCGGCAGCGGGGCCGGCATGTAGGCACTGGCCAGCTGGGCCGCCTCGGCCGGATGGGCCGCCACCCAGGCGACGGCGTCCTGCAAATCCTGCTGCAGGGCGGTGAGGAATTCGCCCTGTTCCTTCAGGAAGGCTTCGGAGACCATCAGACCGGCCTGGGCCATGCCGTTTTTCGTGCCGAAGGCCTCGTTCCAGGCCGTATCCAGGCGCAGGCCGCGCTGCACCGGCACCTGCAGCTTCTTGCCCTGGAGCAGGGCGGCGCTGACCAGCGGTTCCGGCAGCTGGGCCACGGGAAAATCCTTCTGCAGGAAGAGCATCACCGCCTCGGGCGGCGTGGCGGTGTAGGTGAGCTTGTCCTTCAGGTCGAGGCCGGCCTTGGCCGCGAGAATCTGCAGCACCAAATCCGGCATGTCGTTTTTGAACGGCATGACGATTTTTTGGCCGTCCAACTCTTTAATGCTGGCGATGGCCTTGTCCTTAGCCAGCAGCACCAGCAGGCCGGTGGTCATGATGTTGTAGAGCACCACTTTCTGGCCCTGGGCGCGCAGGTTGGCGGCCACGTAGCTGGGCACAATGCTGATTTCAATGCTTTTATTGACGAGGCCGGCGCGCAGCTGGTCGGGGCTTTTCCAGGCTTCGACTTTGAAAGGCCGAATTTTCCGGGCCGCGCCCTGCTGGGCGGCCACCGCCAGCAGCACCGTGGGCGTTACCGGCGGCCCCCAGAGGGTGAGCGTTTCCTCGGCCCGCAGCGGCAGAGCGGCCAGCGCAGCCGCGCCTGCGGACAATTTCAATAAATCACGACGGCTAATTTTCATGGTTAAATCCTCGTTTTAACGAAATAGGTCGAGAAAATGATAACGCATCCTATCTGGACGGGAGGGCGGCCATGAGTCTACTCCTCTCCGCCCAACATCTGAGCCTGGCCTTCGGCTGGCGGCCGCTGCTGGACGACGTCAGTTTCAGCATCGACAGCGGCGACCGCATCGCCCTGCTCGGCCGCAACGGCGAGGGTAAATCCACCCTGCTCAACGTGCTGCGCGGCGCCCAGCAGGCCGACGACGGCGAAGTGAAACTGGCCAACGGCGTGAGCGTCGCCTATCTGCCCCAGGACCCGCCGGCCGCCGATGAACGGTCGGTGCGCGAGGTGGTGGCGGCGGCCCTGGCCGAGGATTTCGCCACCCTGGCCGACTATGAGGCCCTGAGCCAGAATCCCGGCGCCGACGGCGAACGGCTGCACGCCCTGGAAGAACGGCTGCACGCCCGCGACGGCTGGCACTGTGCCGAGCGCGTCGAAAAAATTCTGCAGCGCTTTGAACTGGACGGCGAGCGGCCGATGAGTGCCCTCTCCGGCGGCTGGCGGCGGCGGGTCTGGCTGGCCCGGGTGCTGGTGGCCCAGCCGCAAATCCTGCTGCTGGACGAGCCCACCAACCATCTGGACATGGGCGCCATTCGCTGGCTGGAAAATCTGCTCAACGGCTTCGCCGGCGCCGTGGTCTTCGTTACCCACGACCGCGCCTTTCTCCAGAACGTGGCCAATCGCATCTGGCAGCTCGACCGGGGCCGGCTCCTCGACGTGCGCAGCAACTACGAGCGTTTTCTCCGCACCCGCGAGGAGCTGCTCCACGCCGAGGCCCAGGCCCAGGAGCGCTTCGATAAAAAGCTGGCCGAGGAGGAAATTTGGATTCGTCAGGGCATCAAGGCCCGGCGCACGCGCAACGAGGGCCGGGTGCGGGCATTGCAGCAGCTACGGCGGGAACGGGCAGCACGGCTGGAACAGCAGGGCCAGGCCCAGCTGCGCCTGGACAGCGGCGAACGCAGCGGCCGGCTGGTGCTGGTGGCCGAGGACGTCAGCTTCCAGCCCGGGGAGACGCCGTCGCTGATTCGCCATTTCAGCGACATCATCGAACGGGGCGAGAAAATCGGTCTGGTCGGTGCCAACGGCGTCGGCAAAACCACCCTGCTGAAACTGCTGCTCGGCGAATTGCCACCGAACAGCGGGCACATTCGCCGGGGCAGCAACCTCAGCGTGGCCTACTTCGACCAGCTGCGCGCCCAGCTCAATCCGGAGGAAACCCTGCGCCAGAGCATCAGCCAGGGCGCCGAGAGTGTGGAAATCGGCGGCGTGCGCAAACATGTGGCCAGCTATCTGCAGGATTTCCTCTTCCCGCCGGAGCGCTGGAATACGCCGGTCAGCGCCCTGTCCGGCGGCGAACGGGCCCGGCTGCTGCTGGCCCGGCTTTTCTCCCAGCCGGCGAACCTGCTGGTGCTGGACGAGCCCACCAACGATTTGGACGTGGAAACGCTGGAACTGCTGGAGGAACTGCTGATTGACTATCCGGGCACGGTGCTGCTAGTCAGCCACGACCGCGCCTTCCTCGACGGCGTGGCGACGCGGCTCTATGTCTTCAATCAACGCGATGGCCAGTTGGAAACGCTGGTGGGCGGCTTCAGCGACTGGCTGCGCCAGGGGGGCAGCATCGACCAGCTCGACCCGGCCCCGGCCGAGGTGAAGGCGGCGCCGGCGGAAAATAGTTCCAAAGCCCCGGCCCCGGCGCCGGCTAAGGCCAAGCTGTCCTATAAATATCAACGGGAATTGGAGGCGCTGCCCGGCCAGATTGCCGCCGCCGAAGCCGAGCTGGCCACCCTGACCGAGCGCGCCCAGAGCGAGGCCTACAGCACCAGCAATTTTGCGGCGGTGCAGGCGGCCCAGGAACGGCTCGATGGGCTGCTGGAACGCTGGCTCCAGCTGGAAAGTGGCGAGATTTAGGAAATTTCGGCCAAAAAAAATCGCCCGGCCGGGCGAAGATAATTTTTGGGAAAAATTTATGAATTCGAAGTAGTCGTGATAGGACTCGAACCTACGACCCCCACCATGTCAAGGTGGTGCTCTAACCAACTGAGCTACACGACTGGAAAAAAGAAGTGGCGCCATTTTATAAATTCGGCAGAAAAATGCAACATTTTCTTGGTATTAGCGGCTAAACGCTTGATTTTCTAAGTGCTAAATCCTAGAATACGTCCCTTTTCCGGCGCGCCGATTGCGGCGTTGCCCCGCAATTTTGGAGTTAAATTTATGTTTGCAGTTATTGAAACTGGTGGAAAACAATACAAAGTGAAACCCGGCCAACGGCTGAAAGTGGAAACGCTGGCCGCCGACCAGGGCGCCGATTTCAACTTTGACAAAGTGCTGCTGGTGGCCGCCAGTGAAAACGATGTCAAAATCGGTGCGCCCTATGTGAGCGGTGCCGTGGTAAAAGCCAAGGTTCAAAGCCACGGCCGCCACGACAAAATCCGCATTATCAAATTCCGTCGGCGTAAGCACCACATGAAACGCATGGGCCACCGCCAGAACTACACGGAAGTGCTTATCAGCGAAATCAAAGGCTAAGGAGTAAAACATGGCACACAAGAAAGCAGGCGGTTCCAGCCGCAACGGTCGCGATTCCCAATCCAAGCGCCTGGGCGTAAAACGCTTCGGCGGTGAACTGGTGAGCGCCGGTTCCATCATCATTCGCCAGCGCGGCACCGCCACCCTGGCCGGTGAAAACGTCGGCGTCGGCCGCGACCACACCCTGTTTGCCAAAATCGATGGCAAAGTGGTTTTCGCGCGCAAAGGCCCGAAAAATCGCAAATATGTGAGCGTCGTCGCCGCCTAAGGGCCGACCCTGCCCCCAGCCTCGCCCCCGGCGGGGCTTTTTTTATGGGAGAAATGGATGTCCGATTCTGAACTGCTTTGCTACTGCCGCCCGGGCTTTGAGCCGGAACTGGCCGCCGAACTGATGACCCGCACCGCCGCCCTGGGCGTCGCCGGCTACTGTCGGACCGGCGCGGGCTGGGTGAGCTTTGTCAGCCCCGAGGCCGCCGCCCTGCTGGCCAAACTGAAATTTTCCCGGCTGATTTTCGCCCGCCAGCTGCTGCTGGTCGGCGCCCGGCTGGATAACCTGCCCCGGGAAAATCGCATCGAACCGCTGCTGGCCGCCGCCCGGGCCCAGGGTCTGCCGCCGGCCGCCGAACTCTGGGTGGAGAGTGCCGACAGCGCCGCCGGCCGCGAGCTTCTGCCCTTCTGCCGCAAGTTCACCGTACCGCTGCGGGCGCGGCTGAAACGGGAGGGGCTGCTAACGCCGACGGCCACAGACAAGCGGCTGCACGTCTTCTTCCACAGCGGCGACAGCTGCCAGCTTGGCTACAGTCTGACCGCCAACAGTTCGCCGAACTACCTCGGCATCAGACGGCTGAAAATGCCGCCGGCGGCGCCCAGCCGCTCGACCCTGAAGCTGGAGGAGGCCCTGCTCACCTTCATTCCCGACTGGGCCAACCGCCCCCACGACCGGCAGCAGGCGGTGGATTTGGGCGCCAGTCCCGGCGGCTGGACCTACCAGCTGGTGCGGCACGGCATGGCGGTGCAGGCGGTGGACAATGGGCGCCTGGATGCGGCCCTGCTCAAAACCGGCCTGGTGGAACATCACGCCGCCGACGGCTTCAAATACGCGCCGCCGAACAAGGTGCAGCTGCTGGTCTGCGACATGGTGGAAAGCCCCCAGCGGATTACGGCGCTGATGGTGCAATGGCTGCTGCGCGACTGGTGCGACGAGATGATTTTTAATCTGAAGCTGCCGATGAAGAAGCGCTTCGCCGAGGTGGAAAGCTGCCTTGACCAGATTCACCGGCAGCTGCGCGCCGCCGGGGTGGATTTTTCCCTGCAGGCGAAACAGCTCTACCACGACCGCGAGGAAATCACCGTCCACCTGGCCCGCCGCTAGCCTCATGAGGAAGCGCTTCCCCTTTTGGCCAGACCGAAGCGCTTCACTTCCGCCCGACTAATTCAGCAAAACGAAGCGCTTCCCCTGAACAAACGACGACGAAGCGCTTCGCTCCTACCCAACTAATTCGGCAAAACGAAGCGCTTCCCCTTGGCTAAAACAATGAAGCGCTTCCTTCAAACTGACTCAAATGAAGCGCTCCCCCTTTTGCCCAGCCGAAGCGCTTCCCTCCCCCACTAATTCAGCAAAACGAAGCGCTCCCGTTCAGCGCCCGGAAAACCCAGCCACTAAAAAAGCGCCTCCGGGGAAGCGCTTCGTTGGGTTGGGGCGGGGCTAGCCGATTTCCTGTTCCGTCCGCTGCTGGTAGATACGTTCGGCCAGGCTGAAAATATTGCAGACCATGGTTAGATAGAAGCGGGCGCTCTGCTCGGTGATTTTGTCCAGCGGCACCTTGAAGACCTGCTGGAAGGCATAGTTGATGGTGTCTTCGGCCCAGTGCCTGTGCAGCTCAAATTCCCGGCCGATGGCCTCGCGCACCACCAGATAGAGCGGCAGCAGGTGCATATCGTCCAGATTGACCGCGCTCAGGTCGATGGGCGCCCGCGACGTGGCCGAGCGCGCCTCGATGTTCAGAATTTTCAGCAGCTTGGCCAGCCCAGCCCCGCTCAGGGGCTCGGTGTTCATCTCCAGCCAAAAATCCTCCGGCGCCCGGCAGTTGCGCGGCGGCGGTGCTGGCCACTCCCAGCTGAACAGATGATTGCGGCTGGGGCCCGGCTCGAAGGCCACCGACCGATTTTTTTCGCGGCTCATGGGCTCGGGTCGCCGTCGTCGCCGATGATTTTCGCCACTGCCGCCACCCGCTCGCCGTTGCGGGTTTTCAGCAGCACCACACCCTTGGCCTGGCGGCTGGTGGAGTTGATTTCATTGACCCGCGTCCGAATCAGCGTGCCGTTGTCGGTGATGAACATGACCTCGTCCTGCTCGTGCACCAGCAGCACGCCCACCGTCGGGCCGTTGCGCTCGTTGTTCTTCATATTGACCACGCCCTTGGCGCCCCGGAGGGACAGCCGGTAATCGCCGGGCCGGCTGCGGCGGCCGTAGCCGTTGGCGGTTACGGTGAGAATCTCGCCGTCGCTGTCCGGGGCCAGCACACAGCAGGACACCAGCTCCTCCTCGGGCGCCAGACGCATGCCAATCACGCCCCGGGCCGAACGGCTCAGCGGGCGCAGGCCACTTTCCAGGAAACGATTGGCGTAGCCGTTGCTGGCAAACAACATGATTTCCTGGCGGCCGTCGGTCAGGGCCACGGCAATCAAATCATCGTCCGGGTCAAGCTGCAGCGCCCGTTTGCCAGCCTTGACCTGGAAGGCAAATTCCGGGAGCGGCGTCCGTTTGACGATGCCCCGGCGGGTGGCGAAGAAAACCAGCTGGTTCTCGTCGTAGCTGCGAATGGGCAGAATGCTGGTCAGGCGCTCGTCCTCGGCCAGGGGCAGCAGATTCACCAGCGGCCGGCCCTTGGCACCCCGGCCCGCCACCGGCACCTCAAAGGCGCGCAGCCAGTAGACCTTGCCCCGGCTGCTGAAGCACAGCAGGGTGTCGTGCATCTTGGCGATGAGCAGATTTTTAACGAAATCCTCGTCCTTCACCGCCGTGGCACTGCGACCGACGCCGCCGCGATGCTGGGCCTCATAGTCGGCCAGGGGCTGGGATTTGATGTAGCCCTCGTGGGACAGGGTGATGACACAGTCCTCGTCGGCGATTAAATCCTCCGGGCGCAGATTGTTGCGCTCGTCGTAAATCTCCGTGCGGCGCTCGTCGTTGAACTGGGCCCGCACCTCCTGCAGTTCCTCCACCAGCACGGCCTTCAACCGCTCGTCGCTGTTCAGAATGGCCAGTAGCCCCTTAATTTGCTCAATCTGTTCGCGGAAGTCGGCGGCGATTTTGTCCTGCTCCAGGCCGGTAAGCCGGTGCAAACGCAGTTCCAGAATGGCGTTGCACTGGGCCGGGGACAGCCGGTAGCCCTCGGCCTGCCAGCCGTAGTCGTCGCCGAGCTCGGCCGGCCGCGACTGGGCCGGGTCCAGGCCGCCGAGCAGGCCGGACAAATCCTGGGCCGGCCAGCACCGGTTCAGCAGGGCCGCCCGGGCCTCGTTGATGCCGGCCGCCGCGCGAATGGCGCCGATGACCGCATCGACGTTGTGCAGCGCCACCGCCAGCCCCTCCAGGGTGTGGGCCCGCTCCCGGGCCTTGGTGAGCTCGTAGATGCTGCGCCGGGTGATGACCTCGCGCCGGTGGTTGAGATAGACCCGCAGCGCTTCCACCAGGCCGAGCTGGCGCGGCTGGCCGCCGACCAGGGCGGTCATGTTGATGCTGAAGCAATCCTCCAGCGGCGTGAGCCGGAAGAGATTGTTCAGCACCACCTCGGGGTTTTCGTTGCGTTTCAGTTCGATGACGATGCGGATGCCGTCCTTGTCGCTCTCGTCGCGCAGGGCGCTGATGCCCTCCAGGCGCTTGGCCTTGATGAGTTCGGCGATTTTGACCAGCAGATTGCTCTTCAGCACCTGGTAGGGAATCTCGTCCACGATGATGCTGCTGCGGCCGTCGTCCTGCTCAAAGTGGGTTTTGGCGCGCACATAGATACGGCCGGCGCCGGTGCTGTAGGCCTCGCGGATGCCGGCGGCGCCGTTGATGATGCCGCCGGTGGGGAAATCCGGGCCGCGAATGAAGGCCATGAGCTCATCGACGCCGGCCTCCGGGTGGGCGAGCAGGTGCAAACAGCCGTCGAGCAGCTCGCCGAGGTGGTGCGGGGGAATGTTGGTGGCCATGCCCACGGCGATGCCGGAGGTGCCGTTGAGCAGCAGATGGGGCAGGCGGGTGGGCAGCACCACCGGCTCCTGCTGGGAACCGTCATAGTTCGGCACGAAATCGACGGTGTCCCGTTCGATGTCGGCCAGCAGGCTATGGGAGATGCGGCTCATGCGCGCCTCGGTGTAACGGTGGGCGGCGGCCCCGTCGCCGTCGATGGAACCGAAGTTGCCCTGGCCGTCCACCAGCGGATAGCGCAGGGAAAAATCCTGGGCCAGGCGCACCAGCGTGCTATAAATGGCGCTGTCGCCGTGGGGGTGATATTTGCCCATGACATCGCCGACGATGGTGGCGCTTTTCACATATTTCTTATTCCAGCTATTACCTTGTTTATGCATGGAAAAAAGAATACGTCGATGCACCGGTTTCAGACCGTCCCGGGCATCGGGCAGGGCCCGGCTGGCAATGACACTCATGGCATAGTCCGTGTAGGACGTCTTCATTTCCTCCACCAGAGGAATGGGCAAAACCTCACGCGCAAATTTATCCACAAAACAACTCCAAAAATCTTTTAAATGGTTGTTAATTATAGCATAAAGGGCCCCAAACCGGGGCGGGGCGCGGGGTTCGTTGCAAAATTACAACAACGGCCTTTGCAATCAACAGGCGCAGAGTTTATTATGTCTAGGATTGTTGTTTATCCATCACTTTTCCTTAAAGTAAAGTTCAGGACAGGGGGAGGGCCAGCTTTTCTCTAGTTAGAGCCAGGCCTAGGGCTTCAGTTTTGAAAAAACTTTAAGTGCAAGAGACGATAGAATAATGAATTATTTGGAAGTGGCGTCAGTCCCCTCCAAATCAGGGTGAAATTTTAGGGTTCTTCTTTATGTTTAGCCCTGGGTGTTGAAATGTTTATTCGGAGACATAAAAAATGAAAAAAACACTATTGGCTGCAATCGCCTTGGCCTTCGTTGGCACCGCCAGCGCACAGACGGAACGGGAAAACCTGACCTCCAAGGCCTCTGATGGTAGCGATATTTTTGTAAAAAACTCATCGGGCAACTGTGTGTTGGTTAAAGCCAACAAGGGCTACGTTAACTGCGGCGTGAATACCCCTGAACCTCCTCCACCAGTAACACCAGAACAACCTCCAATCCAAATGGTCAATGAGACCGTAACTCTGGATGCGGCCACTCTCTTTGATTTCGACAAATACAATCTGCGTCCGAAGGGCAAACAGGTGCTTGACCAGCTCGTCCAGGACCTGAACCAGCCCGGCGCCCACGTGCAAAGCCTAGGTATCGTCGGCCACACCGACTCCAAAGGTAGCGACGCCTACAACCAAAAACTATCCGAACGGCGTGCTAACACCGTAGCCCAGTATCTGGCCGGTGCCGGCGTTCCCCAGGACATCATGCAGGTGAGCGGCGAGGGTGAACGTCATCCCGTGGCCAGCAACAAAACCGCCGCCGGCCGTCAGCAGAACCGCCGCGTAGAGGTAACCGTTCAGGGCTATATCGAACGTCAGCAGCAGGTTGCACCCGGTGGTCAACCCCAGGCCATGCCTGAACAGCCCCAACAATAGTTTTGGTTTCTGGGTTATTTCAGAAAACTTCATCTCTAGATTGCCCCGTTTCGGGGCTTTTTTGTATTAACTTCTCTATGACCAAACCTTCTATTAATGAGGCGTTGCTTGACCCGCGCGCACTGGAGATTGTCCACACCCTGATTAGAGCGGGCCACGAAGCCTATCTGGTGGGCGGTTGCATTCGAGATTTGTTGCGGGGCCGCACCCCGAAAGATTTTGATGTGGCCACCAGCGCCCACCCGGAGACGGTGCGCCAACTCTTCCCCAACTGTCGCCTCATTGGCAAGCGCTTCCGGCTGGCGCATATCTACTACGGCCGCAATACTATTTTTGAGGTGGCCACCTTCCGCCGCGAGTCCGAAGCCTCGGAGCAGGTGCGTGGCGACAACAGCTACGGCACGCTGGAAGATGATGTCCACCGTCGCGATTTCACCATCAACGCCCTTTACTACGACGTGCAGAAGCACGAAATCATCGACCGGCTCAACGGTCTGGCCGACGTGGCCCAGGGCCTTATCCGCATCATCGGCGACCCCAAAACCCGTTTCACCGAAGACCCGGTACGCATGCTGCGCGCCGTGCGTTTTATGTCCAAGCTCGGCCTGCCCCTGGAAACGGAGACCGCCGACGCCATTCCCAAAAACCGCAAAAAGCTGGCGGCAGTGCCCCCGGCCCGGCTCGGCGACGAGTGCCTGAAACTCTTTCTCAGCGGCGACGGCCAGGCCTGCTTCGACAATCTGCGCGAATACAAGCTCTTCACCATGCTCTTCCCGGACGTGGACCATCTCTTTTTTCACCCCAACAGGGAATTTGCCACCTACGCCGTCCGCCTGGCCCAGGCAGCCCTGGCCAGCACCGACCAGCGCGTCCGCGAGGGCAAGCAGGTAACCCTGGCCTTTGTGCTGGCGGCCTTCCTCTGGCCGGTGTTCCAGCTCCAGTACGCCGGCATGCTCCGCGACGGCCAACGCAGCTGGCATGAGGTCATGCACGAGGCCATCGACATCGTTCTGCTGGCCGCCAACGAGCGCGTCGCCATCACCCTGCGCCTGCGCGCCATCATTCGCGAAATCTGGACCCTGCAGGCCCGGCTGGAACTGGCCGCCGGCAACCAGAAGAAAATGGTGGCGGTGCTGGCCCACCCGCGTTTCCGCGCCGCCTATGATTTCCTGCTGATTCGCCAGCAGGCCGGTGAGAACCTGCCGGCGCTGGTCGAAACCTGGACGCTCATTCAAAGGGATAGCGCCCTAATGCAACAGGCGGCCCGCCAGCGGGTGAAATACGAACGCCTGGAGGAAAGCAGTCTCTGATGGCCCGGGTGTGGGTGGCTCTGGGCAGCAATCTGGAGAATCCGCGCGCCCAGCTCAGCCAGGCGCGGGCAACCCTGGCCGGCCAACTGCGGGAGGTGCGGGCGTCGTCGCTCTATGAAAGCGCGCCCTGGGGCTATGCGGACCAGCCGAATTTCATCAACGCCGTCATCGCCTACGACTGCGACCGGGAGCCGGAAGCGCTACTGGATTGGCTGCAGACGGTGGAAACGGCCCAGCACCGCCGGCGCCTCTTCAAAAATGGCCCGCGCACGCTGGATTTGGATTTGCTCCTCTACGACCAACGCCAGCTCCAGACGCCGCGCCTGACCCTGCCCCACCCCCGCCTCGGCGAACGGGTGTTTGTGCTGGTGCCGCTGGCGGAAATCAGCCCCGAGCTGGTGCTACCCGACCGGCCGGAGTCGGTGGCCCAACGGGCGGCGGCCTTCCCCCCGGACGCCATCAAAAAACTCCCCCCCACCCCGGACTGGCCCTAGCCGTTCGGGCTTTTTTATCCCCAAGCCGACCCAGACCCAAGCGCTTCCTCCGATTGAAGCGCTTCGTTCTGATTGCCCAACTAGAAGCGCTTCTTTCCTTCTAACCTTTATAAAAAGGAAGCGCTTCGGCCGACCTGGGGTTTTAACGAAGCGCTCCCTTTTATGCCAACAACACCAAACCCCGACTCGGAAAAAATCCAGCCGCCGGAACCGAAGCGCTTCGGTCTGACTAGCCAGCAGGAAGCGCTTCCCTCTTTAGCTTCTTTCTCAACCGAAGCGCTTCGGCCTGATTAACCAGCAGGCAGCGCTTCATTCATTCAGCTAAAACCGAGCCTCCCATTTTTTGGACACCCCAGAACGAAATGCTCCTTTCCTTCTGACCTCCAGAGGTAAAGCGCTTTGTTTTAAACCATGTTATTTGCGAGCTCTTGGGAAGAAAGCGCTCCCTCTTTTTACTGCAGTAGCCGAAGCGCTTCGACCGGCCCGTGGTTTTAACGAAGCGCTCCCCTTTTTTGGCTTTTCCCAAAGGGAAGTGCTTCCTTCTATTCCAACAGCACCCAATCCCAGCTCGGAAAAATCTAGCCGCTGGAACCGAAGCGCTTCGGTCTGATTAGCCAGCGGGAAGCGCTTCTCCTGCCCCGGGTTTGAGGGAAGCGCTTCGTTTTAAACCATGTTATTTGCGAGCTCTTGGGAAGGAAGCGCTCCCTCTTTACTGCAGGAGCTGAAGCGCTTCGACCGGCCCGGGGTTTTAACGAAGCGCTTCCTTCTTATGCCAACAACACCAAACCCCGACTTGGAAGAAATCCAGCGCTGGAACCGAAGCGCTTCCCCCGTCTGAACCGCCGAAGCGCTCTACTTTTTTGGCTTTCCCCAGAGCGAAGCGCTTCCTCCCTTAGCTTCTTTCTAACTGAAGCGCTTCCTTCTTATGCCAACAACACCAAACCCCAATTTGGAAAAAATCTGGCTGCCGGAACCGAAGCGCTTCGGTCTAGTTAGACAGCGGGAAGCGCTTCCCTCTTTAGCTTCTTTCCCAGCCGAAGCGCTTCGACCGGTCTGGGGTTTTAACGAAGCGCTTCAGTCTGAGCAGTTCTATTCCCAGCCTTTTAGAAAGGAAGCGCTTCCTCGGAACGAAGCGCTCCCCTCGTTTGAACCGCCGAAGCGCTTCGGTCTGACTAGCCAGCAGGAAGCGCTTCCCTCTTTCCAGCCTTCCAAAGTCGAAGCACCCCCGCTTTTGCTCTTCTCCCAACCGAAGCGCTCCCCTAAAACGAAGCGCTTCCCCCTGTCCGGATTGCCGAAGCGCTTCCTTTTTTAGCTCCACTCCGGAGTTGAAGCGCTTCGGGTTTTGGAGAGGCAGAAGCGGGCATTAATTGGCCCTAAGGGGAAGCGCTTCTTTTGGATTGGGTCGGTTTGTATGAAGCGCTTCCCCTCCCGTTGGCTCCGGCCCCGCCGGGACGCCGGCCCCAAGTTCTTAGAAGCACTCAAGCGCTTCTACGGTAGGAAGCTGGAGTCAAGCCATAGACCTTTTTAAAGAGGCGGCCAAAATGACTATCCGACTTAAAACCACAGCGCAGGGCAATGCCGAGAATGGTTTCGCTGCTCCGGCGCAGCAGATAGGCCCCCTGCTGCAGGCGCAGGCGCTGCAAATAGGCATGGGGGGAGCTGTCGAGATGGTCGCGGAACAGCCGATTCACCGATGCCGGCGTCAGACCGGCCACCGTCCCCATCAGGCCCACCGACCATTCCCGCTCGGGCTGGCGCAGAATCTCGCTCAGAATTTTCTGCAAATGGCGCTGGCTCCAGCCGCGCAGCACCCCGGCCGTGGGCGCCGCCGAGGCCAGATGGCCGCGCAGAATCTCGATGAACAGCAGCTGGGCAAGGGCGTCGATGACGCTGGGGCTGGTCTCCTGGGGCTGCTGTTCCTCCTGGCGGAGCAGCTGAATCAGCAGCGCCAGCCGGGGTTCATCGCCGGGCAGCAGCAGCCGTTCCGGCAGGGCCTGGAGCAGCAGGGCCCGGGGGTCAAAGTGGAAATGGGCGCAGAAAATTTGGCTCCGGGGGCCCCGGCCCGGGCTGGTCTTATGGTGAAAGCCGGCGACGCTGTGGCTGTGCAGGGGGCTGAACGGGGGCCGGCGGGCGGCCGGGGCCTGGCCGTAGAGTTGGTGGGGGCCCTGGCTGAACAGCACCGTGCCCGCCGGTAGTGGCTGGTCGTCCAGGTAGGCGGTGCCGGCGGTGATGATGTGCACCAGCGCCGTGCCGGGCGCCGCCTGGCGGTGGTCCAGATGCCAGTTGCCGGCCAGCTGGCATTGGGTGTCGATGCTGCCGCCCAGCTGGGCCAGGCGAATCAATTCGTTAAGCATGAGATTATCCTTCTGAAAGAGACGAAAGTTTGCGCGTTTGGGAACATTTTCCTCCCGGCGCTGCCGCCATAATGGCCGCTTTCAAACCCATAAGGAAAAAGACATGCCCTTCAAAGACTGGAAAGAACATACAGCCCTCGTGAAAAAAGCCTTTGGTCAGCTCGGCAAAGACCATCCGAAAATGCTGCAGGGCTATATGGCCCTCAATGCCGCCGCCGAGGCCGAAGCGCTCGACGCCAAAACCCGTGAACTGATTGCCCTGGCCGTGGCCGTAACCACCCGCTGTGAAAGCTGCATTTCCGTGCACGCCGAGGCCGCCAAGAAGGCCGGTGCCAGTGAAAGCGAGATTGCCGGCGCCCTGGCCACGGCCATTGCCCTCAATGCCGGCGCCGCCTACACCTACAGCCTGCGCGCCCTGGAAGCGGTGGCCCAGCAGTGAGAGCGCTGATTCTGTTTGCCCTGCTGGCCGGCACGGCCAGTGCCCAGGAGGCTAGCCCAACGCCGACGCCCAGCAGCGAGACGGCGACCGAGACGGCGGCGGTCAAGGCCCCCGGCACCTGGATTGATGTGCGTACCACGGAAGAATACGAGGCCGGCCATATCAGCGACGCGCTGCATATTCCCGTTGCTGACATCGTCGCCGGCGTGGAAAAGCTGAACCTGAAAAAGGATGCTCCCATCCATGTCTATTGCAAGCTCGGCATCCGCGCCCAGGCCGCCAAGGAGGCCCTGGAGGCCGCCGGCTACAGCAATGTAACCAACCAGGGAGGCTACCAAGATTTAATCCAACGGGGCCTGCGCTAGGACTATTATCCCTCGCAGATTTTCCTTACTTAGCTCCTTGGTGCGCCGGTTCGTCCGGCGCTTTTTTTTGGCCGTAAAAAAGCGCTTCCGGGGAAGCGCTTCGATGTCGGCCGTTGGCCTCACTGGCGTTTCCTTTGGAAACGCTTTGTTATTTAGGGATTGCGTCGAATGTATTCCGCCGCCGCCCGCAGCCGGTAGCAGCACACCTCCCGGCCGGCCAGCTGCAGGGTGATGGCCAAATCCGGCGACGGCGCCCCACCGGTGATGGCGAGCCGGGCCGGCTGGCCGAGTTTGCCGAAGCCGACGCCGTGGGCGGCCACGCAGGCTTCCAGCACCCCGTGAATGGCCTCGACGCTGAAATCCTCCAGCGGCGCCAGCCGTTCGGCCAAATCGTCGAGCAGGGCGGCGCTCTCCTCACCCTTGAAGGCCTTCTTCGCCGCCGCCTCGGGGTAGCCGTCCAGGCCCATGAAAATCCAGCTCATGTACTCGGCCATTTCGCGCAGGGTTTTGGCGCGCTCCTGATAGTGGGGAATGGCCCGGCGCAGCAAATCGGCCGTAACCACCTCCTCGCTGCGGAAAACGCCGTCGCCGTCCTCGCCGGCGTGGCGCTGGCGCCAGAGGCTGTCGAACTGCTCGCGCAGCGGCTCCAGCAGCGCCTCCGGCAGGGAGGCCTTCAGATACTGCTGGTTGAGCCAGCGCAGTTTTTCGGTGTTGAAGGTGGAGGGGGCGCTGTGCACGTCCTCGATGCGGAAATATTCCAGAATCTCATCCAACGAGAAAATCTCCTGGTCGCCGTGGGCCCAGCCCAGCCGTACCAGATAGTTCAACAGGGCCTGGGGCAGATAGCCCTCGCGGCGGTAGTCCAGCACGTTGGTGGCACCGTGGCGTTTGGACAGGCGCTTGCCATCGTCGCCGAGAATCATCGGCACGTGGGCAAAGTCCGGCACCGGCAGGCCGAGCGCTTCGTAGAGATTGATTTGTTTCGGCGTGTTGCTGACGTGGTCTTCGCCGCGCACCACCAGCGTAACCCCGGCCTCGGCATCGTCGATGACCACACAGAAGTTATAGGTGGGGGCGCCGTCGGAGCGGCGGATAATCCAATCGTCCAGCTCCTCGTTGTTGATGGTGATGCGGCCGCGCACCTTGTCCTCCCAGCTGACCGCCCCGGCCAGCGGATTCTTGAAGCGCACCACCGGCGTAACCCCCGGCACCGGCTCGCCGCCGTTGCGGTATTTGCCGTTGTAGCACGGTTTTTCGCCCCGGCATAACTGCTCCTCCCGCATGGTTTCTAGCTCCTCGGGCGTGCACCAGCAATAATAGGCCTGGCCCCGGGCCAGCATTTCATCGATGATGCGGTTGTAGACGTCGAAGCGCTGGGACTGGTAGACCACTTCGCCATCGTGCTGGAGATTGAGCCAGTTCAGGCCGTCCAGAATCACCTGGGTGGAGCTGGCGGAGGAACGCTCGGTGTCGGTGTCCTCGATGCGCAGGCGGAAAACGCCCTCCTGCTGGCGGGCCACAATCCAGGAATAGAAGGCTGTCCGCACCCCGCCGATGTGCAAATCGCCGGTGGGACTGGGAGCAAAGCGTGTAACCGTAGTCATAAAAACCTCGCGAGAAAAAAGGTCAATATTATATGGAAATTATCCCCGCCCCCGGCCCCACCGCCGCCGTCGCGGCCCTGGCCCGGGCCGCCCATACCTACGTTCCCGGCCCCGGCGACCGGCTCTTTCTCGGCCGGCAGGACGAAGCGCTTGTCGGCTACATCGCCTGGCAGGTGGTGCTGGACGAGGCCGACCTGCTTGGTCTGGCGGTGGCTGCCCCCTGGCGGCGCCGGGGGCTGGGGCGCCGGCTGCTGCTGGAGACGATGCCGCCGGCGCGGCTGACCCTGGAGGTGCGCGAGGACAACGGCCCGGCCCGAGCCCTCTATGAAAGTCTGGGTTTTCAAAGGGTTGGCCGGCGCCGCCACTACTACGGCCCCGGCGTCGATGCCCTGCTGCTGCAGAGGGACAACCGCCCCCCCAGCGCTTAAAATGGGGCTTTTACCTGCTGGAAAGCCATGTACAAAACCCTTCTCCTGCTGCTGCTGCTGCTGGGCGGCTGCGCCCGCCGGCCCTACAGTCCGCCGGCTCCCCCCCATTATCCCCCGGCCCAAACGGCCCAAAATCAGCCAACCCTGCCGCCAACCACGACGGCGCCGCTGGATTTTGACGACTGGAAACGGCAGTTCTACACCCGGGCCCGCCAGGCCGGCGCCGACGAACGCGACCTCGGCCGGCTGCTCGACGGCGCCCACTATCAGGAAAAGACCGTCCAGAGCGACCGCAGCCAGCCCGAGGCCAATCCGATGATTTGGCAATATTTGGATAAAACGGTGAATCAGGCCCGCATTGACCAGGGCCGCAAGCTGCTGCGCGGCCAGCGGTTTCCCATTCCGGCCGAATATGTCATCGCCATCTGGGGCATGGAAAGCGGCTACGGCCAGAACATGGGCAAAACCTATCTGCCCTCGGCCCTGGCCACCCTGGCCTTCGACGGCCGCCGCCGGGAATTCGCTGAAACCCAGCTGCTCGCCCTGCTGAAGCTGCTGGAGGAGGGCGCCCTGAGCTGGGACCAGCTGAACGGTTCCTGGGCCGGGGGCCTGGGCCACACCCAGTTCATTCCGGCCACCTTTCTGGAATACGGCGTCGATGGCGATGGCGACGGCCGCCGCGACCCTTTCAATCAGGCCGACGCCCTGGCCTCCACCGCCCACTATCTCCACGCCTCCGGCTGGCAGCCCGGCGGCTGGGGCGAAGTGGTGCAGCTGCCGGCCCACTTCCTGAGTCGCCATGCCGACCTGCTCGAACAGCCGTTGGACGCCGAAGCGCTTCGTCGGCTCGGCATTCGCAGTCGGGCCGGGGGCAAGCTCTGGCTGCCGGCCGGCAAAAATGGCCCGGCTCTGCTGCTGTCGCCGAATTTCGATGTGATTAAGGTCTACAACCGTTCCGACAACTACGCCCTGGCCATCAGCCTGCTGGCCGATGGCATCGCCGGCCGCCGCACCGAACTGAGCTGGCCGCGCCAGGAAAAGGGGCTGACCGGCAGCGAGGTGAAAACGCTGCAAAGTCGCCTCAATGAAATGGGACTGGACGCCGGCACCCCCGACGGCAAACCCGGTGCCCAGACCCGCCGCGCCTTCCGCGCCTGGCAGGCCCAGAACGGCCAGATTCCCGATGGTTTTATCAGCCGGCACAACGCCCAAGGATTACTGCAATGAACCCACCCACCACCCTTCGCGTCAATCTTCCCGCCACCCCGCGCCACTACGACATTCTCATCGGCCCGGGCCTGCTCCGCGACGCCGCCACCGTGCAACGGCTGGTGCCCCAGCAAAATATCTGTCTGGTCAGCAATGACACCGTCTTTAGCCTCTACGGCGAAGCGCTTCAAACGGCCCTGGGCCCGGATAAACAGATTTTGCCGGTGCGGCTCGGCGACGGCGAAAGCTATAAAACCCTGGCCAGCTTTGAACAAATCCTCGAGGCCATGCTGGCGGCGCGCTTCGGCCGCGATGCGGTGGTGGTGGCCCTGGGCGGCGGCGTGGTCGGCGACATTGCCGGCTTTGCCGCCAGTGCCTTTCAGCGCGGCGTGCCCTGTGTGCAGGTGCCCACCACCCTGCTGGCCCAGGTAGATTCCTCGGTGGGCGGCAAAACCGGGGTCAATTCGCCCCGGGGGAAAAATCTCATCGGCGCCTTCCACCAGCCCCAGGCGGTGCTCATCGACACCGACACCCTGCAAACCCTGCCGCCGCGCGAATGGGCCGCCGGCATGGCCGAGGTCATCAAATATGCACTGATTAATGACCCGGATTTCCTGCCGCTGCTGGAGAACCGGGCGGCGCTGCCGCTGGCCGAAGTCATCGCCCGCTGCTGCCGCAACAAGGCCGCCATCGTCGCCGCCGACGAACAGGAACGCGGCCAACGGGCCCTGCTCAACCTCGGCCATACCTTCGGCCACGCCCTGGAGGCCCTGGGCCAGTACGAGCGCTTTAAACACGGCGAGGCCGTGGCCATCGGAATGGTCTGCGCCCTGCGTCTGGCCGAGGCCCGGGGCAAAATCAGCGCCGCCGAACGGCAGCGGGTGGTGGAACTGCTGCAGCTCTATGAGCTACCCACGGCCATTCCCGCCGATTTGGCCGGCGACGCCATCTATGAATTGATGCTCGGCGACAAGAAGGTACAGGCCGGCCGGCTGCGGCTGGTGTTGCCGAAGCGCTTCGGTCTCTGCGAGGTGGTGGCCGATGTGCAGCGGGAGGAGATTCTGGCGACGCTGGCCGCCTGTCGCTAGGGATTTTGTTTCTCTGGCTTTATTTGGGGGAAGCGCTTCGAACTTTGCCGAAGCGCTTCCTTTTTTCTGGCGCCGAAGCGCTGGGCTATTCCCTGCCGAAAGCGCTTCATTGGAAATAAAAAAGCGCTCCGAACCGAAGCGCTTCCCTAAAAACGGCTTTTCGGCCGTCGTCATTTGTCCTCGTCGTCTTCGTACAATTCCTGGACGTTGGCGAAGGCGATGAAATTAAATTCCCGGTCGAAGAGCATATAGGCCCGCACGTATTTACTGAAAACTTCAAACACCAGCAGGGGCTGATTCACGCGCTTTTGAATGGCCTCAATTTCCTGTCTGGGCTTTTCTTCCATATAGCGGTAGATGTTTTCCTGGGATTTTTTCAACCCCAGGGCCGGCGCCTCGCTGACGTTGGCAAAGACCTGTTTCCGATTCTTGGTGTCATAGCCATAGAAGGCGCCGGGAATTCCGCCAATCTTTTTGAAAGTCTGAATTTCATCCAGATTCACACTCTGGGTAAAGGGCGTTTCCTTCAAATCTCGGGCATTAATAACCGTGGCGTTGCCATCCTCAAAGAAAAGTACCAGCTGAGGTCTTTCAATATAAACCGTATAGAAACCGTAAATTAGCGCACCAATTTGCAGCAGACCGATGCAGATAAAATCAAAATAGAGCTTGTTTTTGGTTTTTTCTGGTTCCTTGTTATAAACCATAAAAGTCAGCAGCGGCCCCAGCACCACATCCACGCAGAACATCAGCGCAATGCCCTGGAGGCCGCCGCCCATTTTCAGGTGGAAGGAGGGATAGAAATAGTCAAAAACACAATAGGCTATGACCGAGAAAATCAGCAGGGAAATCAGGCAATGAATAAACATGGCCTTGAGCTTTAATTTAAATAGCATTCCACTAATCATGTTATCTGTCCTTTTATTCAGTCTTTAATTTTGAAATGCAGCCAGGCCACATCCTGCCAGTGAATGTTTTTATAGATAGGTTTATCGAGCAGTACCGGCGGCATATGGTCGCCGACCACAATCACTTCCGTTCCTTTCATTTCCGGCTGGCGAATTAGTTCGGCCAGGCCATCAAAGAATTGGGCGTGCAGTTTAAAGCTATTGCAGACATCGCCTTCAAACAAATCGTACTTTTTGCAATCCAGCCGCTCCGCCTGCTGCACGTCCTGCTCGGCAAAGGGCGTATGGGAAGTGAGGGTCA
>ERZ773090.508-NODE-508-length-20078-cov-7.22214_pt1 | contig 20078 bp, 11 predicted proteins | sample MGYA00580579_ERZ773090 | MGnify/ENA primary metagenome ERZ773090 (study PRJEB29015, sample SAMEA2738014) | human oral metagenome | biome: human oral; feature: human-associated habitat; material: dental | place: China | collected 2132 ... | reverse complement strand
AAAAATTTTTTAAATTTTTTTAAAGAATTAATAGATAAGAGAAATGAATTTAGTCATTCAGAAGAAGAAAATTACGATATTATTGATTTAGAAGAAAATATTGAAATTGAGTATTATTTTGAATCAGAAGCTAGAAAAAAATTATATGAATTTATAGAAGAAATATTTAATTTTAAATTTAAAGATTCCATAAATTTTACAACTATCGATGAGGATAAAGAAAATGAAATAAGAAAGGGAAGTATAAAAAAAATAAATAATAAGTTTTCCAATGTGATAATATCTGAAGTAAGAAATGAGTTATTAGAAATTGACATATATTATGAATACTATAAAAAGTATAAAAGTCCAGTTTATAAATCTTTATTTATGAATAGAGTAGCTATTTTATTAGAAAAAAATATGAAGTTAGTCAAAAAAGATTTAGATAGAATTTTAGAAATAGAAGATATAAAAAAATATTGTAAGAAAGATGATAAGTTAGAAAAAATCTATTTAGAAGAAATAGAAGCTAATTTTTTAAAAACTAATACAGAAAATGAATGGATTAACAATGAGTTTAATAAGATAAAAGACATTTATATATTAGTAACAAAGGTTGAAGGGGCAAGTAGAAATTTTTCAAAGGGAACTTTAAACAATAATGCGGTTGCTTTACTAGCTTTAAAAAATAAAAATAGTATTTTGGAAAAATTAATAAATAATTGTTTAGGCTTTTTCAAATTAGTTTTTATTGTTTCAAATTTTAGAGGACACAATGCAGTATTTCATTTAAAAAATGAAAAGAATGATAGAGAAGAATTAGAAGATGTGGAAGCATTTTTAAAAACTGTATATGAAATTGAAAAAAAAGTATTAAAAATTATAGGAGGAAGATAAAATGAGTAATAAAAATATTAAAGAAGAGCAAAGAATGATACCAATAATGATAAACAATATAAAAGAAAAAGGTTTATTAGAAGATATACTAAATGACAGTGAATTAAAGAAAGAAGCACTTACGATGTTAGGTAGAAGTGAAAAATCAGTTGAAGAAATCTTAAAGGATGAAAGTAAAAAAATTGAGATAATCAATATATTAAAAACTGAATTAACAAATCAAATAAAGGCTACAAATCAAAAGCTTATAGAAGATAATGCTTCATTAAAAAAGAGTATTGAGGAATTAGAAAAGAAAAAAAGTGATTTGGAGAAATCAGTTAAAGAGAAAGAAGATTTGCAACAAAAATTGGAAAAGATAGAAACTGAAATAGAAAAATTAGAAAAAGATAAACAAGAATTGGAATTATCTACTGAAGATTTAAAAAATTTGAGAGCTAAAATAGAACAAAAAAATGAAGAAAAATATTTATTGTTAGGAGAAATAAATGATAAGGAAATTGAGAAAAGAGTTTTAGAAGAAAAGATTAAAAATTTAGAGAAAACAAAAAAAAGTTTAGAATATAATTTTTCTGATATTTTAGAGAAAACAAGAGAAAGTCAAGAAAATTTACAAAAAGAAATAATTACTTCTTATAATGATGAAACAGAAAGACAAAAAAGTATAATGAATCAAGCAATAAATGAATTAAAAGAAGTTAAAAGTAGTAAAGAAGAATTAATTAATAAAGAAAATGAATTACTTCTAAAAGAGAAATACTTACTTGAAAAAGAAGAAGAAATTAAAAGTAAGATAGAGAATTTTGATAAAATTAGAGATGAAATTAGAAAAGAAGAAGAAAAAAAACATATTTCTAAAATATTATTTTTAGAAGAACAAAGAGAAAAAATAAATGATGAATATATTGAAATGAGATTAGAAAAAGAAAAATTGGAAAAATTAAATAGTGACACTTTTTCTAGAGAAGAATTAAATTTACAAATAGAAGATTTAAAAAAATCAGAAAAAGATTTAAAAGAAAAATTATTAGGAAAAACAGAAGAGCGTTTAACTAAAATAAAAGTTTTAGAAAGAAATTTAGAAATCTCAGAAAATGAAAATAAAAAACTATTAGAAAAAAATGAGGAATTATCTGAAGAAAATAAAAAATTATATACTGAAAAAATACAATTAATAGAATACAAAGATAGGATAGAAGTAGCTGAAAGAGCATTGCCAGAACTAGAAAGAAGTAAAGAAAGTCTTTTGGCATTATTAGAAAAGAGAGAAGAAGAAATAAATGAATTAAAAAGGAGACAGATGTCGGAAGCAGCTAAAAAAGAAACAATAGAACAGGCTTATTTTACAATAGAAGAAAGAGATAATGATAAGGAAATAAAAGATGAAATAGAATGGTTAAACAGTATTAAAAAATCTTTTGAGGAAGTAGGATTTAAATTCAGTGATAGACTACTATATGCTTTTCATACTTCTTTAAAAGTTGGGGATTGGAATCCATTGACAGTCTTAGCAGGAGTTAGTGGAACTGGAAAATCTGAGCTTCCAAGATTATATTCTAGATATGGAGGAATAAATTTTCTACCATTAGCAGTACAATCTAATTGGGATAGCCCTTATTCTTTATTTGGATACTATAATTCATTGGAAGGAAAATTTAATGCAACTAGCCTGTTAAAAGTATTGTATCAAGCACAAGAAGATGCTAAAAATTCCATAAGTGATTATTTAACAATAGTATTATTAGATGAAATGAATTTAGCACATGTTGAATTATATTTTAGTGAATTACTAAGTAAACTAGAATTATTAAGAGGTAGTGATGATGTTAAATTAGAAATAGATATAGCAGAAAAAAATCCTTATGAAATAAAATTAAATAAGAATGTTATATGGGTAGGAACAATGAATGAAGATGAAACTACTAAATCTTTATCTGATAAGGTTATAGATAGAAGTAATTTAATAAATTTCCCAAGACCAAATAAATTCATTAGTAGAAATGAATTAAAAGAACTGGAAGAAGCTCCTAAATTAAAAAGAGAACTGTGGGAAAGTTGGAAATGGAATTATGTAAAAAATATGTTAATACAAAATGAAACTACAAAAGAAGAAAATATAAAAACAATTACTGACTTTGAAAAAAAAATTGATGTCTTAAAAGGAAAAATGGAAGAAATTAATGAATATTTAAAATTTAGTGGAAGAGCAATAGGACATAGAGTGTGGCAATCTATAGAAAACTACATAAGAAATTATCCATTAGTTTTAGAAAGTATAAGAAACAGAAATAGTGAAGAATTAGAAAAAGCTATTCAAATTGCTTTTGAAGATGCTTTAGTTCAAAAATTAATGCCTAAATTAAAGGGCTTAGAAACAGAAGGACTTGTTAGAAACGAATGTTTAGAAAAAATAAATTCAAAAATAGAAACTTATGCAAACGGTATAGCTTCTGATTTTGATAATTCTTTAAATAATCCTTATGGTGTGTTTGTATGGAATAGTTCAGAATATTTATTAGATAAAAGCGATAAATAGGAGATTATAATGGAAAATATAAGCTTCTCAAGAGAAAAGGCATTGCCCTTTTCTCTTGAAAAATTAGAAACAATATTTAATAATTTAATACAGAGAGATACATATAGTAATAAAATATTGAAAGAACCTTTAAGTGAGTTCTATAAGAGAGAAATAGAAAGTGAAGGAAAGTATAGAGATAACTTTCTTCAAATAGTTGAATATACATTAAGTTCTTTAGAAAAAATTGCTAAAAATCCTAAAAGAGAGTTATTAAAAGTTTCAGAGTTACAGCCTATAAATGAAATTAGAAGTACAGATTATAAAACTATGATATGGTTAGGAAATAAGCATGGAAAGACTTTAGCTGAAAAGATAGGAGTAAGGGGAAAAATTTTAGCTCCTAAAAATAAATATAGTGTTGATAAAAAAGAAAATAGAGTAGTGGTTTATTATTTTAAAGAAGCATATAAAATATTGGAAGAAAGATATAAAAGATATATTGAAAATTCAGTGGGTATTCCTGAGAATTTACAAAGAATCTATGAAAGGTTCTACAGAATAAAAAGAGATATGATTAATAATGAACTATTTTCTTTAGATAGACCTATAGACTTTAGTCCAAATAATACTCTAATAGATCATAGAGATTATTCAGTTGTAAATAGAGGTTTAAAATATTTGAAAAAATACTTAGAAAAATTGGAATATAGTGAGAATGTTTTATTAGAACTTGCTAAAAAAATAGTATTTTTAAAGCTTTCTTACTTTATAGCAAAATTAGAAAATATTGATATATTTGATGAAATTTTAGATATAGAAGAATTCTTAAAAACTAAGAAAAAAATTATAAAATTTTACTCTAGTAAGCTTCAATATTTAATAAAAGTTATTTTAAATAAATCTAAATCAAAAATTAGGATTGAATTTCAAAAAATTTTTTTTAATAGAGACACTAAAGGAGTAAAAGAAAAAGATAAAAAAATATTAGATGTTGATATAATAGATACTTATGAAAAAACATCAGTTCCTTACTATAAATTAAAGGTTAAAGATATAGAATATAACTTTAATGATGAAGGCTTTGAAAAATTACTATTTGAAAATATAAAAGTAGATAATTTAATAAAAAATAAAAAAGGAAGTATGAATAATGAAAGACTTATAAATAAAGATATCTATATGAATTTTAATTCACAAAGTTTATTTATTGATGATGAAGCATTAGAAATAGGAAGTTATAACAAAAAATTAGATAATTTTATGGATGTAAAGGATTATTTCTTATCTCAAAATGAGCAACAAACTCATTATCATATAAATGAGATAGTATCTTCAGATAAAAATATAGATATTTTTCCTAAATATTTGGAGTATATAAAGGAAAAAAGAAATATAGATAATGAAAATATCTGTATTTATTCAAGCTTGGAAGCATTGGATTCAGATAGTCAAAAGATGCTAAACTCAATATATGATTCAAATTTTAATAAGAGCTATCCTATATGGAGAAGTATACTTGCAACTTATTCAATAAAAAATAATGATGAGGAATGGTTAGAAAATAAAGATGAATTTTTTGTTTTAGATCTAAATACAGAAACTCCAACAATAAATATAATAGAGAGAGAAAATGATATTAATAGACACCATCCAGTAATGATTTTAAAAGAAAAAGAGAATGAAGTATTAAATAGATTGTCATTAAAAGCTTATTTAAAAAAATATTTAGATGAGTATCTAAACACTTATAATATAAAAATGAATGAAGTTGAAAAAATAAATTTAATTTCTAGTGGAAAAGTATATAAGGCAATATTTGAACAGGAGGCAATATTTAAACATAAAAGATATTTAATAAATGATATGAATTTTTATTTAGAGAGAGATCAAAGGATTCTAACAAATGTAGGGAATAATTTTTATTCTAATGTACAAAAATTTATTAGTAAATTCCTTACAGATAAGAGAAAAAAAATATTAATAATATCAGACTATTTAGGAGAAAAATATGCTATAAATGGTATTGATGTTAAAGTTATAAAAGAAAAAAAATTGTCACTAGGAAAAGATGAAATTATTGAGAAAATAAAAAATAATAAGAAAATATGGAATGAATATTTACCTAACTTAACTTTAGAAACAGTAAAAGATGGACATTTTTATAATTTAGATTTAGTAAAAGAAAATGAGGATGTTGAAGTTATTTTTGGAAAAAATCAAGAAATTAATATAAATGAGGATTTAGTTTTACCTAAAGATATGGACATAATAAAATTTCCTTTATATAGTCAAGATTCTAATAATAAGAAGCTATATTTTTTAGAAATAAGGAGTGAACTGTTTCCATTAAAAGAAAATATGACAGTTAATTTAGATGTTATTTATTCTTATGGAAGTAAAGAGCCATATAAGATTAATTTAAAAGCAAAAGATATAGATTCTTCAAAATTTTCTACTAAATGGACTGAAAATATTGAACAACTAAAGATTACATCATTAGATTATCCAGAAAAAAATAATAAAACTAATGGAATTTTAGATACAAAGAGAATACTTGAAAGAATTAATCTTAAGAGTTCGGAATTAAAAGAACAATTAAAGAAAAATAAGAATAGATTTAGAAGTTGTATCATTGAAGAAATTGAAAGAGGGAATTTAGAAGGAATAAAAGAAATTTTAGATAGAAACTCAAAAATTTTAACTCTATTAGAAATTTTAAATAAACAAGAACAAGAAAAAGACTTATTGGATGAGATAGCTATATTTTTAGCTTCCTTTGGTATTTTAATTCATGATAGAATAAATGTGGATATTTTAAAATTTGAATATAGAAAGAGAAGAACTCTTTTCTTATATAATTTGAACGAACAATTAAAATTAAAAGATGTTTTAAAATATGAAAAAGATTTTGAAATTATAGAAACAGTAGCTGAAATTTCGTGGTTAGACAAAACATTTATAAGTAAACTTGCAGAAAAAGAGCCTAAAATATTAAAAAGTTCTTTAAAAGTTTTAACAAATACTTTAAAATTCTTCAGTCAAAAATTTGGAGAAGAATATAAAAAGTGGAGCGAAAAAAATCTTTTATGGATGCTAACAAATAGATTTAAAAATTATTTGGAGTTCATTTTAGCAATTTTAACCATTAAAGATAAAGAAGAAATATTAAAAGTATTGAATAAAAGAGATATTCTAAAAATGCTTTATGATATAAAGGCTATTGATAGAAAAATTCAAGTAAATTATCCTGAATTAAAAGAAAAATTTAATAAACATATAAAGCTTAATTTTGGAGAAGATGTAATTAAACAGAAAAAAGAAGTTGGACTAGAATCAATGTCTGATTTAGCTTATACAGTTTACTGTTATTTAAGTGGAAATAATGGTAGTGAAGCAATAAAAATAAAAGAAGTACTAGATGATTTTAATGACTAGAAAGAAGGAAGTATGGAAAAAGAAAATTTTAATGTAAAAGTTTCAAATAAAATAGTTGAAATTTTAGATAGAGATATGGAGATATTTAATCAAAAAAATCGAAATAGTATGATAAATAAGATTATTCTTACTTATTTAAAAATAAAAAATGAAGATGATGTTCAAGAAAAAATATTTAATGATATAAAAAAAATAGATATTAATATATCAGAGGAAAAAGAAAAAAAGATAAAGGAAATAATTAGAAAAAATCTTTATGGAACTCTTAAAATAAAAAAAGGAAACTCAAAGTTAATAAATTTTCATTTAAATAAAAAGACATTTCAAGAATGTAAAAGTTTAGGAGAAAATTTAAATTACTTTGATACTGAATTTTTTAGAGTTATTTTTGAATGGTATAGTTTGAAAGCAAAATATGAAAGAGAGCAAATTCTTTTCTATGAGGAAATGGCAATAATAAAAGAAGCTATAGATAAAAAATATGAATTAGAATTTAAAGTAAAAGATAATAATGCTAAATTATTAAAAATAACAAATTCTTATCCTTTTGGAATATTTGAGTCTAAAGATGAAAATTATAATTATCTTGTTACAGCTGATAACAATGGAAATATATACTCTACAAGAATATCTAATATAATGGATTTGACATTAATTAGAAAAGTTTTTTCAGTTAATAAAGAAGTTCAAGAAGAAGCAAAGAAGAGAATAAAAAATAGATATTATGGAATGGGAAATATTGTTAAATGTAAAATAGAATTTACAGAAGCAGGATACAGGATTTATAAAGTGATTTTCCATTTGAGACCAAAACCAATAGAAGAAGATGGAAAAAATAGGATATTAATCTTTAATGAGCCAGAAGATAGTCTATTCTTTTATTTTAGACAGTTTGGAGAAAATATCAAAATTTTAGAACCTGAATCTTTAAAGCAAAAATTAAAGACATTTTATAAAAAGGCTTTAGAAAGTTATGAAAAGAATTAGTAAAAAATTCCCAACCTACTATAAAAGTTGGGAATTTTTATATTATTTATAACTAACTTTCAGCTTCTTTCCATAAAAGGCTATACCTACAAAAGTAATATTTTCAATACCTCTTGCTTTTAAATTTATATCATATTCCTTTTCTTCAATCTGTTTAATTGCTTCTTCTGATAATTTTTCTAACTTATTTTCATTGTCTGCAACTTTAAATTCTAATATAAAGGCTCTATTATTTTTATTCTTAGGTTCCAATATCACATCATACCTTCCAAAACCTGCTTCAAAATTAGATGTTACATAATAATCATTATCTAAATAACTTAACATTCCTAAGGATAATCCGTGATAAAAAGCCTCTTTGCTTGTATCCCAATTACTTGTTGATTTTAGCATTATCTCTTGAAAATACTTTTCAAAATCATTAAATTTAAGATTTTTTAATGCTTCCATTGTTTTTCTAAATAAACTTATCCCAAAATGTGTATTGATAAATTCTTTTTTGAATAAATTTTTAATTTCTTTATTTGGTAATCTTAAAGAATAAATATCATTATCAATTTTTTCTTTTACTGTTAGATAACCACTAAATAGTAATAATTCCCACACTTCTTTACTATCCATCAATATTGATAAATCTGATGTTCCAGATATTGCTTCTTCCACATCTTCTCCATTAAATAAATTTTCTAAAATATCATTAGTATCTGTTGTCGCCTCTTTCAATACATTTTTTATTAAGAAGTTTTCTGATGTTCCTACCCAATAAGGTTCTAATTCTTTGGATTGTAAAAAGTTTAAGATACTCCAAGGATTATAAAGCTCAGAATTTCCAAATCTATAACCATCATACCAAGATTTAACTTCTGGTAATTCATATTCTATATTAAAATATTTTAATGTTTCTATTACTTCATTTTCTGTAAATCCAAAAAATTCAGAATATTCTTTATTTAAAATTGAATATACTTTTAAATTATTCAAATCTGAAAATATACCTGCTTTAATAACTCTAATTATTCCAGTTAAAACTCCCATTTTTAAATATTGATTAGTTTTTAATGCTTCTCCTAAAAATATTTTATAGAAATTTATAGCCTCATCATAATATCTATATTTATATGCTGTAATTAATGGTATATCATATTCATCTATTAATAAAACAACCTCTTTTTTATAGTATTTATATAGAAAAGCTGTTAAATTTTTTAAAGAATTAGTATATTCACCATTTATTTCTCCAAGCCATATATTATCAAAGACTTTTAATTCACTTTCATTTAAAACTTCTCTTATATATTCAAATTCATTATATAATTCTCTAATTAAAATTTTTAATTGTGTCAAGTTTTCTTGCCAAGTATTCCCTTTTATACCTTTTAAAGAAATTAAAATAGTTGGATATTTTCCTTGTTCATCTATATATTTTGATTTTTCTATATCTAAACCATTAAATAGTTTTCTATTTTCTTCATTATCTCTAATATCAAAGAAATATTTTAACATAGACATATTTAATGTTTTTCCAAATCTTCTTGGGCGAGTAAATAGTTTTACTTGTGAGCCATCATATATTAACTCATCTATAAATTTTGTTTTATCTACATAATAAAGATCTTCTTTCATTATCTTTCTAAAATTATCTATACCTATTGGAACCCTTTTCATAATTTCTCCTCCATTAGTTTTCTTTATATTATATCATTTAAAACTATAAAAATAAAATAGCAGAAGTATAAAAAATTTGGTATAATAAAAAGAATAAAAAATAAAAATTAGCTCATTGATAGCCAGATTTTTAATATTAAAATAATTTTTCTTGAAATAAGGTTATATAAAATTTCTTTTGTTATATATCAACTACTTGACAGCCTATAATGTTTCAGTAGCTCTAAAATGCTCCTTCAACATTATAGGACGTCGCAGTAGTTTTACTTAAAAGTTATTTAATTATTTTTCAAGAAAAATTTTAATTTACTAATTTTATAATCTGGAATTTAATTCGCTTATTTTTATTTTATAACTAGTAAAAGATCAAGTGAAGTGAGGTTAAAATGTTTATAGATGAAGTTATAATCACAGTTAAAGCTGGGAATGGTGGAGATGGTTCTGCTGCTTTCAGAAGAGAAAAGTTTGTCCAATTTGGAGGACCAGATGGAGGAGATGGAGGAAAAGGTGGAGATGTTGTTTTCATAGCTGATTCTAATATCAATACTCTTATTGACTTTAAATTTAAAAAATTATTTAAAGCTGGAAATGGGGAAAATGGACAAAAGAAACAAATGTATGGAAAAAAGGGTGAAGATTTAATAATTAAAGTTCCAGTGGGAACACAAGTTAGAGATTTCACAACTGGAAAATTAATTCTAGATATGAGTGTAAATGGGGAACAAAGAGTTTTATTAAGAGGTGGAAAAGGTGGTTATGGAAATGTACATTTTAAAAACTCTATAAGAAAAGCTCCTAAAATAGCAGAAAAAGGTGGAGAAGGAGCAGAAATAAAAGTTAAATTAGAATTAAAACTTTTAGCTGATGTTGCTCTTGTTGGTTATCCATCAGTTGGGAAATCAAGTTTTATAAATAAGGTTTCTGCTGCAAATTCTAAGGTAGGAAGTTATCATTTTACAACTCTTGAACCAAAACTTGGAGTTGTAAGATTGGGAGAAGGGAAATCTTTTGTTATAGCAGATATACCAGGACTTATTGAAGGGGCACATGAAGGAGTTGGCTTAGGAGATAAATTTTTAAAACATATTGAAAGATGTAAAATGATCTATCATATAGTTGATGTTGCTGAAATTGAAGGTAGAGATTGTATTAAAGATTTTGAAAAAATTAATTATGAATTAAAAAAATTTAGTGAAAAGTTAGCTGGTAAAAAACAAATAGTTATAGCTAATAAAATGGACCTAATTTGGGATATGGAAAAATTTGAAAAATTTAAAAGCTATTTGGCAGAAAAAGGAATTGAAATCTATCCAGTGTCTGTACTTTTAAATGAAGGGTTAAAAGAGGTTCTATATAAAACTTATGATATGTTATCTCATATTGAGAGAGAACCTTTGGAAGAAGAAACAGATATTACAAAATTATTGAAAGAATTGAAAATAGAAAAAGAAGATTTTGAGATCACAAGAGATGAAGAAAATGCAATAGTTGTTGGTGGAAGAATAGTAGATGATGTTTTAGCAAAATATGTAATAGGAATGGATGATGAATCATTGGTAACTTTCCTACATATGATGAGAAATTTAGGAATGGAGGAAGCTCTACAAGAATTTGGTGTACAAGATGGAGATACCGTAAAAATAGCTGATGTAGAGTTTGAGTATTTTGAATAGAGCTATTGTTATAGCAGGACCTACTGGGGTTGGAAAAACAAAAATTTCAATAGATTTAGCTAGTGAATTAAATGCAGAAATTATATCTTCCGACTCAGCTCAAATTTATAAAGGCTTAAATATAGGGACTGCTAAGATAACAGATAAAGAAATGCAAGGAATAAAACATCATTTAATAGATATTGTTGAGCCTATATCAAAATATAGTGTTGGAAATTTTGAAAAAGATGTAAATAAAATATTAAATCAAAATCCTGAAAAAAATTTTTTATTGGTTGGAGGAACAGGATTATATATAAATTCTGTTACTAAGGGATTATCTATTTTACCAGAAGCTGATAAAAAAACTAGGGAATATTTATCTACTTTGGATAATCAAACTTTGTTTGAATTAGCTTTAAAATATGATAAGGAAGCTACAAAAGAAATTCATCCTAATAATAGAGTTAGGTTAGAGAGAGTTGTTGAAGTTTTTTTATTGACTGGACAAAAATTTTCTGAACTTTTTAAAAAAAATATTAAAAATAATAATTTTAAATTTTTAAAAATTGCTTTGGAAAGAGATAGAGAAAATCTATATGATAGGATAAATAAAAGAGTGGATATAATGTTTAATCAGGGCTTAGTTGATGAAGTAAAAAATTTATATAAAATTTATGGTGAAAAATTATACAAATTAAATATAATAGGGTATAATGAAATTATAGATTATATAAATGGTGTAATTGGCTTAGATGAAGCAAATTATAAAATAAAATTAAATTCAAGACATTATGCTAAAAGACAATTTACTTGGTTCAAAGCAGATAAAGAATATCAATGGTTCAATCTTGATAGAATTTCTGAACAAGAAATTGTAAAAAGTATATACAAAATGTTTAATATCAAGGCTTGATTTAATACTTTTTATATGATATTATTAAAAGGTAGAGGTGTCTATTATGAAAAAAATTATATTACTTATTGCAATGATTTTTTTATTAATATCATGCTCTAATAATAACTATATTAAAACAGGTTTTTCTCAAAATGAGAAACAAGAATTGATTTTATTTAAAGATAAGATTAAAAATAATTTAAGTGAAAATAATCTTGCTTACATTAAAGAAAACACAAAAGATAGTTATAGAAACAAGTATATTTTGGAGAAACTACAAAATATTGACTTTACAAAATTAAATATATTTGTATCTGAGCCATCTTATACAAATGAGTATCCTAGTTCATTATTGGCTCTAAATATGAATGAAGATACTTATTATTTTGAGCTATTTTTTATTTTTGATAATCAGAATAAAAAGTGGTTAATTTTTGATTTAAAAGAAAGAGGGTGAGCTTATGAAAAATTTTGAAAAAGAAATAAATAGAGTAAAAATATTTATTCCATCATTTTTAAGTAGCTTATCCACAGTTAGAGCTATGGTTAGAGTATATCTCAGAGAACATAAAATAAGTGAGTTAGATGAGATCCAAATACTTTCAGTAGTGGATGAATTAACCACTAATGCAGTGGAACATGCTTATAGTTATGATAAAGGCGAGATAGAAATAGTATTAAATTTTTATAAGAAAACTATTTTCCTAACTGTTGAAGATTATGGTAAGGGTTATGATGAAAGCTTAGACAGTAAAGAAGATGGTGGTTTTGGTTTATCAATTGCTAGAAAGTTAGTAGATGTTTTTGAAATTGAAAAGAAAACAAAAGGCACAGTTTTTAAAGTTGAAAAAAGAATTAAGGAGGCAGTATAAAATGGAAAACAATTTTGAAATTTTGGAAAGAGTTAAAGATGATGTACAAATAATAGAAATAAACGGAGAGTTAGATGCATTTGTTGCCCCTAAATTAAAAGAAACTTTTAATAGGCTTATAGAAAAAGATATTACAAAATACATTGTTGACTTTAAAGGGCTTATCCATATTAACAGTCTAGCTATGGGAATTTTAAGAGGAAAGTTGCAAGTAGTTAGAGAAATGGGTGGAGATATAAAGATAGTAAATCTTAATAAACATATCCAAACCATTTTTGAAACAATAGGATTAGACGAAATATTTGAAATCTATAAAAATGAGGAAGAAGCATTGAAAAGTTTCAAATAAAAAATGTCTGAAGGGGAAAATGTATGGATTTACTGATATTTTTAGGATTAGGTGTGTTTGCATTAGCACTAATCTTTGCAGTCTTCTTCAAAAAGATAGTTATAGATAGGCAGATTGAAAAGCTAAATGATTTAGAAGATGAAGTTGAGAAAGCTAAGTTAAAAGCTAAAGAAATAGTTGAAGAAGCTGAAAGAGATGCTGTTTCAAAAGCTAAGGAAATAGAATTAAAAGCTAAGGAAAAAGCATACCAAATAAAAGAAGAGGTTGAGAAAGAAGCTAGGAATTCAAAAAATGAAATAGCACAAAAAGAAGCTAGAATCATTAAAAAAGAAGAAATTTTAGATGGTAAAATTGAAAAAATTGAAATTAAAAGTTTAGAATTAGAAAAAATTAATGATGAACTTGAAGAAAAAAAGAAAGAAATTGATGTTTTAAAAGTAAAACAAGAAGAAGAACTTACAAGAGTTAGTGAACTTACAAAAGCAGATGCAAGAGAGATTTTGTTGCATAAGGTAAGAGAAGAAATGACACATGATATGGCAGTTACTATAAGAGAATTTGAAAATAAACTTAATGAAGAAAAAGAAAAAATTGGTCAAAAAATTCTTTCAACTGCTATTGGGAAGGCTGCTGCTGATTATGTAGCTGATGCAACTGTGTCAGTTATTAATCTTCCAAATGATGAAATGAAAGGAAGAATAATTGGTAGAGAAGGAAGAAATATAAGAACTATTGAAGCATTAACAGGTGTTGATGTAATTATAGATGATACCCCAGAAGCTGTTGTACTTTCTTGTTTTGATGGAGTAAAAAGAGAAGTTGCAAGACTTACAATAGAAAAATTGATTACTGATGGTAGAATACATCCAGGTAAGATAGAAGAAATTGTAAATAAATGTAAAAAAGATATAGAAAAGGAAATAGTTGCTGCTGGTGAGGAAGCTCTTATAGAACTTTCTATACCTACTATGCACCCAGAAATTATAAAGACTTTGGGAAGATTGAAATATAGAACAAGTTATGGACAGAATGTATTAACTCACTCAATAGAAGTTGCAAAAATTGCATCAACAATGGCTGCTGAAATTGGAGCTAATGTTGAACTTGCAAAAAGAGGAGGATTACTTCATGACATAGGTAAAGTACTTGTCAATGAAATAGAAACTTCTCATGCTATTGTTGGTGGAGAATTTATAAAGAGATTTGGTGAAAAACAAGATGTTATAAATGCTGTAATGGCTCACCATAATGAAGTTGAGTTTGAAACTGTTGAAGCTATACTTGTTCAAGCTGCTGATGCTGTATCTGCTTCAAGACCTGGTGCTAGAAGAGAAACTTTAACTGCCTATATCAAGAGATTAGAAAATCTTGAAGAAATAGCAAACTCTTTTGAAGGTGTGGAATCTTCTTATGCTATTCAAGCAGGTAGAGAATTAAGAATAGTAATTAATCCAGATAAAGTTAGTGATGATGAAGCAATATTAATGTCAAGAGAGGTTGCTAAAAAAATAGAAGATACTATGCAATATCCAGGACAAATAAAAGTTACTATTTTAAGAGAAACAAGAGCAGTGGACTATGCAAAATAAAAAATAATTTAAGATTTAAAAGAGGGGGGTTATTATAGGTTAATTTATAATACCCCTTTTTTATTCTTGTATAAAATCAGTAAAAAAGTTATAATACTCAATAGATGATTTAGAATAATTTATATGAAAGAGGCAGTACATAATGTTGAATTCAATAAAAAAAATTCCTAAAAAAGTATCAATACCTTTATCTATAATTGCAGTAATAGTTTTTATTATTACTGTTGTTTTGCTTAACTTAGAAAAAATAGTTGAAAAAGTAAGTGCCAGATTTATAAATGGTAGAGTTGTTATTGAAGATATAGATTTATCGTTTTCAAAGCCTGTTGTAAAAAATATAACTCTTTATGATGATAAAAATAATGTGTTGTTTAATTCGCCAGAAGTTACTGCTAATATAAGTTTTAAAAATTTATTAAAAGGGAGAATAGATGAATTAAATGTAAATTCAGCCGTTGTAAATGTAGTTAGAGATAAAGATGGAATAATAAACTTTACTAAATTATCTAAAACTAAAAGTGAAGAAAAACCTAAAAATCCAATTAATAAAGTGATAGCTTCTAATGTGAGAGTAAACTATGAAGACTACACTTTTCCTACTAAGTTAGAAAGAAAAATAGAAAATATCAATGCTATTGTAACAGCAAACAAAGAGAAATTAGTTGAAATAGCTGATATTGATATAAAGGATAAAAATATAGAATTAAAAACTCTTTTTAAAGATGAAAGTAATGATAAGTTAGCTTCTTTACAAGTAAAACTAAAAATAGATAAATTTTTACTTGATAAAGACTTATTAAAAAGTTTGGTAAATAATAAAAAACTACATTTTTCAGATATAAATATAAGTTCTGATTTATTTTTAAAAACTGATAAAACTATAAAAAATACTAATATAGTTGGAAATTTAGATATAATATCAGATTTTTTTAGATATGATGATGTAGATACTGATATTAAAGATATCAAGTTATCTGGGAAATTTAGTGGTAGAGAAGGAGAAGCAAATTTAGGCTTAAATATATTTGGAGAGAATAAAGATTTCTCTTTAACTTATAAAGATGAGGAATTAAACTCAGTGATAAGTTTTGACAGGGTTGATGAAAATATTTTAAATAAGATTATTCCAATAAGAGAAAAAAAATTAGATTTAAAAAATATAAATATAAAAGATATAAAAACAATAGTTCATTATTCAGATAATAGAGGTTTGAGTATAAAAACAACTATGAAGCCAAATGACTCTGAATTTAAAGGTATAGAGCTAAATGATTTTAATTTATATGTAAGTTCAAAGGATGGCAAAAATAACCTTAGTGCAAAAATTTTAACTAAAGTTAAGGGTATACCTGAAAACATAGCATTAAGTGTAGAAAATCAAAAAGATAATACAGATATTATTTTAGCTTTAAAATCACCGATTAAAGATAATATAATACCAGATATTAATATAAGAGGAAAAATAGAAAATCAAAAAGATATTTTAAAAGCCAATATTGATTCAAATATTGTTGATTTTAATATGGACTATAAGAAAGATAAAAAATTAGCTAAAATTTATGGAAATAAATTTACAATAAATTATGATGTGGATAAGAAAAAATTGACAGATGGAAAGGGAAGAATACCATTTGAGATTTACCATACTGGAAATTATTTAGATTTTATTACTAAAAATAATAAAATTGAAATAAAAGAATTAAAATTAGCAGACAAATCAAATAAAAATAATACTTTTATTGCAAAGGGAAATGCAAATTTAGATAATGGAGAATTCAAAATAGATTATGAAGGAAGAGTTGCCTCAATTTCAAGAAAGGTTAAAGAAAATGATTTAATCCTGTCTTTTGATGGAAAAGGAAAGGTAGAAAATAAAAATAATATTTTAAGTTCACAAGGACAAGTAAATGATTTAAGCCTTGAATATATTGGAAAGATAGAAAAAATAAATGGAACTTATAATTTTAAAAAAGTTGGAAAAGATATAGAAGCAAATTTGAATACTAAAATTGCTTCAATAGGTTATGATAAATATAAATTTGAAAACTTTAATCTTAATGTAAATTATTCTGAAAACCAAGTAAAAATTAAAGATTTTTCTAATAATTTAATTTCTTTAAAAGGGAATTATGATGTTAAAAATCAAAAAGTTAAGGCTAATCTTTTTGTAGATAGATTGACTAATAAAGATGTGGCATTGGATAAAGTAGAATTTGTTTTAGAAAATTTAAAAGCTAATGTGGAGGGAGATATAAAAAATCTTCAAGGAGCTGTTGATTTAGGAAGTACAGTTGTAACTTTACCTAGTAAAGATTTTGTAAAGATAACTGGAAAGGCGAGTATAAAAAATAGCATAGTTAATATCAATGGAATAAATTTAGATAATAATCTTATAACTGGAAAATATAATTTAAAAGATAAGAATTTAGATTTAAAGGTTTCTTTAAGTGAAAAACATTTAGAAAAATACTATGGAGCAAAAGATTTAGGTTATATACTTTATGGACAAATAGATGTTAAAGGAGTGGCTGGAAAAATAAAGGCTATTGCTAAGGGTAGAGCTACTAACTTTGAAAAGCAACTACCAGATTTAGCCTATGATATAGAATATAATACTGAAAATTATTCAGATGGTATTGCTACAATTAAGGATTTAGATATTATTGATAGAAAATATGGGAATATATTAGGATTAACAGGGGAAGTTAATTTAAAAGCAAAAACTTTGGATATAAAGAATAAACATAAACAAATAGATTTAGCAAAATTACAAAATATTTTATCTAATCCTGATATAAGAGGTATTGTAAATGTAGATCTTGTTGTGGATGGAACTTTAACTGAACCAAAGTATAAATTAAATATGTCTTCATCTAGGGTAAGTATAAAGAATTTTAAAATCAATGATATTTTACTTGATTTAACAGGAGATAAGGAAAAGGCTAGCCTAAATAAACTAAATTTAGATATCTATAAAAATCTAATAGTAGGAAATGGATATTATGATATAAAAAATAAAACTTATAATGTAGTAGTGAAGTCTAATGATAAGATAGATATTTCTAAATTTCAATCTTTTTTGACTCCTTATGGCATAGAAAATGCTAAGGGTAAAATAGCCTTAAATGTTGAGATAAATGAAAAAACTGAAAAAGGTTATATAAATCTTGAAAATATAAGTTTAGATTCATCAAAAGCAAAATTAAAACTTACAAATTTTAGTGGACCAATAAACTTTGGTCAAAGAAGAATTGATGTAGGTGCATTAAAAGCTTCTTTAAATGATTCACCATTAGTTATAGACGGTTTTGTAGATTTAGCAAATATCTCAAAGCTGGATAAAGAAGATTTAATAAGAACTTTACCCTATAAATTACATTTTAAAATGAATAACTTTTATTATGCTTATCCAGAGGTAATAAAAATAAGTGGAAGCACAGAAATAACAGCTACTAATGAAGAAGTCTATGGTAATTTAATTATAAAAGATGCAACTATTTATGATATTCCTAATAACTATTATAGAGATTTCTTCTCACTTTTAAGAGAGCAACTTAGAAGAGTAAGAACAGATGTGCCTCAAACTAAAAAAGAGGACAAAGATTCTAGGAAGGCTAAGGAAAAAACTGAGGAGATAAAAAGAATTTTAAATAAATTAATGCCAATAGATTTTATTGTTAAAACAGAAAAACCTATACTTATTGATATGGATAATTTTAATATAGTAGTTCCAGAAGTCTATGGTAAATTATATATTGATTTGAATATAAATGGCAAAAAAGGTAAATATTATCTAACAGGAGAAACAGAAATTAAAGATGGTTATTTTTATGTAGGTACTAATGAATTCCAAGTTGACAGAGCCCTTTCTGTGTTCAATGAAAATGTTGCTTTACCAGAAATTAACCCAAATATTTTCTTTGAAAGCAGAATAGAAATGGATGATGAAGAGTACAGATTTAACACCATGGGGAAATTGAACCAATTAAGATATGAAATATCGTCTAAAACTGCTAAGGTTGGAGGGGATTTATCTGCTTTGATAGTAAATCCAAATGCTGATGAACATATATATTCTTATGGAGACGGTAGTGAAATATTTATAACATTTATGAAAAACTTAATTGCTGGACAAGTAGGGCAGATAGTTTTTGGAAGTACAACAAGATATATAAAAAGAAAACTTAATTTAACAAAATTTGTAATAAGACCAGAAGTAAAAATATATAATGAAGATAATAATGTTGTAAATAAAAGAGATGGGGTTACAGACAATAGAGGTATGAACCCTGAAATATATAATGTTAATGTTAAATTGGAAGCTAAGGATAATATCTATAAAGATAAACTATTCTGGAAAGCTAGTGTAAGAATTATAGGAACTGGAAAAGAAGCCATAAAAAATCAAACAATGAAAGTTGATAGTAAAGTCAGAGAATACGATGTAGGATTGGAATATAAAGTTGATGATAGTAAGACAATAGAAATTGGGGTTGGAACTGTACCTGATAAATATAGAACAGATGAAAATAAAGATTATAGAAAGCCTAATTATCATATAGGATTTAAGTTTAGAAAAAGATATAGAGATTTTTCAGAAATATTTTCTTTTTAGCTTTAAAAATATTAATAAATATGATAATATAGTAATTAATTAGGTTATTATATTAATAAAATGGAGGAGTTTGAGATGAAAAAACTATTAATTGCATTATTATTTGTAATTAGCTTAACATCATTCTCAACGATGGTCAACTTACCAATTAAGAGTGTTGAAGTTGTAAATAACCAGCAGGTTCCAGCAAGCTTAATAAAGGAAACTTTAAAGCTGAAAGAAGGAGCAAGGTTTTCAACAGAAGCTTTATTGGCTGATTTCAATGCCTTAAAAGAAACAGGTTATTTTGAAGATGTAATTCTTCAACCTATTTCTTATGATGGTGGAGTAAGAATAGTTGTAGATGTTGTTGAAAAAGAAAATGTTGTAGATTTATTGAAAGAAAAGGGTGTTGCAATAAATACTCTAAGAGAAGATACAGATAAATCAATTGTAATCTCATCAGTAAAATTTACTGGAAACAGTAGAGTTGCTACATCAGAACTTTTGGATATTACACAATTAAAAGCAGGGGAGTATTTTTCAAGAAGTAGAGTTGAAGATGCTCAAAGAAGATTATTAGCTACTGGAAAATTTTCAGAAGTTAGACCAGATGCACAAGTAGCAAATGGAAAAATGG
>ERZ773090.507-NODE-507-length-20096-cov-24.9212_pt1 | contig 20096 bp, 22 predicted proteins | sample MGYA00580579_ERZ773090 | MGnify/ENA primary metagenome ERZ773090 (study PRJEB29015, sample SAMEA2738014) | human oral metagenome | biome: human oral; feature: human-associated habitat; material: dental | place: China | collected 2132 ... | reverse complement strand
GCTACAAATTCCTTCTGTGTCAGACTTCCTTTTGATACTAAAATCTCCCCGACATGGAAAGCCTTGGTCACCTCCAGTAAATCACCAACATGTTCTTTGTCTGTGTTGGTCAAAATCAACTGGTCAATCTTGTCTACTCCACGACTTTTTAGATAGGGAATCACAGTTCGCTGGGCATTGCTGGTCGTCGCCTTTTCTTGCCAAGCCTCGATTTTCTTAGTAGACTCTGCCTTGCCTCCCACATCCATGAGAATGGTTTTACCAGTTACATCCCGTAGGAAAATACTTTCCCCTTGCCCCACATCCAACATGGTGATTTCATTTTCCAGTGGATGCTTGGTCAGGAAAAAGAGCCCCACAATAAAGAGACTGAATCCTGCTAGTCTTTTGATGTTTTTCCTCATATCATAGACTAAGGCCAATGAAACTAAAAGAAGAATCAACAGCCACGCGGTGGGTTGACCAAAGACCAGAGGTCTGCTTGCCAGCTGCGATACCAAGCGAATGACGCCCTCCAACCACTCAAAGACAAAGTTAAACTGAGTGACTGGGTAAACAAAAGACAGAATGTATAAGATGGACAAAAGCGGTAAGAAGACCACATCAAACAGAAAGGAAAAGACAAAGGTCAAAAGGATAGACCAAGGTTGAAATTCTGCAAAATAGAAGGATAGAATGGGCAATATTCCCAAGGAAATGACCAGACTTTCTCTGGCAACAGCCTTGAGCCCCTCCCCTTCTTTGCTTGTCATGGTCAAGATAAAAGCATAGGCGCAGGATAAGACCCCTCCAGCTGTCAAGAAAAAGTTGGGCATGATGATAAAGAGGACAAGCACTGTTAAGGCAAAATTATCCAGACCCTTAACACCATGTTGGGCCAGTAACTTTTGTAAGAGACTGCGAATAACCGATGCTGAAAATCCTGTCAGACCTGCATAGATAAGGGAAAAGGGATAGGTCAGCCACTTCAACTTTTCTTGGGTCAAGCCCAATCGTAAGAGGAGTTTCTTAAAGGCATCCATAAAGAAGCCCACCTGCATACCTGACAAGGCAAAGAGATGGATAATTCCAAGACTGGAATAAAGCTCATTCATCTCCTCGAAGTCCGTGTCCAAATGTCCCAACAAGAGACCCGTCATGTAGTTACGCATAGGGTCTGGAAAGTGCGTCTTGATCCAAACTACAGCCTTTCGACGTAAACTTGATAAATTTTCACCTATATCCCAACTGCTAACCTTTTTAAGTGACTGAATGCTCTTGATAGTCAGTGTCTGGTAAATCCCTTGAGTTTTCAGATAGGCTTGGTAGTCAAAGCCACCAAAATTTCTCTGCCCTTCAGGTTCAGAGACTTTTCCTTCTAGTTCAATCTCATTAAGATCTGTTAAGGCTTGAAATTGCTCTTTCTCCTCCTCGGACTGAAGTTTATAGTAAACTTGGAAGGTACGGCCGTCAGCCTTACCCCGAAAGGACAGACTATCTCCATTGACCTTAATAGTGTCAGGCAAAATCCGAACCCTTTCAACAGAATCCACTAGGTTTTGACTAGCTTGTGTCTGTTGCCAAGTTTGAAACAGAAACCAAAATCCAAAAACTCCACAAATCGCTAGAACTTTTCCAGCAGATTTCCATGGAAATTGAAAAAAGAGGCAGACGAGCAAAAAAACAAAACCTAGCAGTGCGAGATAGGACACTCCAAAAATGGCATAGTAAAGCCAGAGCAACAGAAAGCTCAGATAGATTAGAGGAATAGGGAAATTCTTAATCCACTGTGACATAATCTTTTAGCTTTTCTATGGTCTTAGCGCCAATACCAGAGACCTTCTTTAATTCATCTACTGACTTGAATTTGCCATTCGCCTCACGATGGTCGATAATATCCTGGGCTCGTTTTCCTCCCAAGCCTTTGACCTGCTTGAGTTCTTCCAGACTAGCTTTATTGAGGTTGATCTTCTTTTCTTTACTTGTCGAAGGAGTCGTTCCAGAGCCAGCCTGCTGACTAGCTGCTTCTTCTCCCTTGGTTGGAACATAGACCAGAGCCTCATCACTGACTTTCTGAGCAAGATTGAGCGACTTACTATCTGCTTCCTCTGTCAATCCACCCGCCTTCTGAACGGCATCATGAACCCGACTTCCTACTGGCAAATCATAAATCCCTGGCGATTTGACAGCACCTTTGACATCCACTGTGATCAGATCTTGTTCAGGAGATTCGTCCTTTTCCTCCTTTTTCACTTCTTTTTCAGACGATGAATCCTTTGAAACAGCTGCAACTTCAGCCTGCAAATTTGTTTCTTTCACAGGTGTTTGTGAAGTTGGTTTTAGTAGGAAAAATCCGCCCAAGGCCAAACCTAAAACAGCACAAATGACAATGATTTTATACTCTTTGATTTTCTCGATAATTGCTTCCATATTTTCTCCTCTCTTAAATTATTCGTAAGAGGAAGAAAAAACAGTCGAAAATTTCTTTTCAACTGCTTATTTATTGGCAAAATACTCTTCCTTGGTCAAGACATAATGAACTCTTGTGACGATTCGTCCTTCTTCATGCTGGTCCATACAAGCATATGGTTCTGCATGTGAAAAACGCATACCTGATTTCTCCATGACCTTTCCTGATGCGGGATTGTCTTTGTCATGAACAGCTATCAACTTATTCATCCCTATCTTCTCAAAAGCTAGTTCAATCACAGCTCGATTGGCTTCCGTCGTCAATCCTTGATTCCAATAGTCTTTATTGATAATATAGCCGATAGCGCCCTTCTTAAGGACAGTATCAATCTTATGCAAGTCAATGGTTCCGATAAACTGACCATTGCTTTTTAGTTCGATCCCCCAGCGTCCCAAGGGATTAGCCAAGTAGAACTGAGCAATGTTATTCTTGGTTTCTTCCAAGCTTTGATTTGTTGGAAAAGTGTAGCGCGTATTTTCTCTGTCCGAGGCATACTCAAACATAGCTTCTGCATCATCCATGGTTACGGGTCTAAGCACTAAACGTTCTGTCTCCACTATTGGATACTGGGCTAGTTTTAAAAAGATTGATTCCATCTTATCTCCTTTCGTTTCAAAACCGAATCCCTCTTAATCTCTAAGTTTTCAACTACAAAAGGGTCTGCTATATTCTTCGTATTCTTACAACATCTAAGGATTTTAGCTTATCTAGATTTATTTCGTTTTTCCAAATAAATCTTTAGTAATTAAGGATAATCCCCCGAAGCCTATAAAACCTGTATTCCTATCGTCAAAGTAACCTTCACGGAATAAAACAATTCCACCACTACTAACCACATTCTCAATATACTCGCTATTTTCAGCTATTATCTTTGAAAAACCTGGCTGTAAAAAAGTTGTAACTTTAAGTCCCTCTGGCAACAATAATAAATGAGCTGTTAGTTTTGCTATCAAGATTGAAGCAATACCTGGAACAGATTCTCTATCTAATATTTGAATTCCACCAAAAAATTTTACTTTATTATTCTTCGTGATCATAATCTCATCAGAATAAATTGCATTCCTAACCTCTAGGTGTTGCTTTTTTAGCAATTTCCAAAGTTTATAATATTGGATTATCCTACTATTATCATTAAAGCAATCATCCCCTAATACTAAGTATAGATTAAAATTATTTTTAGTTGAATAGTCATATAATTGCGAAAGCAAATACTGTAAATACTCCTCCCTTCTTCTATAATCACCAATAATCTCCCAACGTCTTACATGAATCTTTTGTACTGACATAAAGTTTAGGGAAGAAGTATCAGCATTGACTTCTGTATGGATTATCATAAAACTTTCTCCTATCCTAACTTATGTATTTTCCTACTAGCTTAGCAAAAAAAGCTCATCAAAGCAAAAGTTTTTCTTGATTTTCGAAACAGTTTTATATAAAATAAAAACATCACGATAATCGGGTTTCTCTGTGATGTTTGATTTTAAAGACCCGAATTTAGAAAATGGAGTAAACCTATATGTTAATCGGAATCCCAAAAGAAATTAAGAACAATGAAAACCGTGTTGCCCTCACACCTGCTGGTGTTTATAGCTTAGTTAGCCGTGGTCATCGTGTCCTCATCGAAACAAATGCTGGTCTCGGTTCAGGATTTACTGATTCGGACTATCAAAAGCAAGGAGCTGAGATTGTCGCTACTGCTGCTGAATCCTGGGCTGCCGAGTTGGTCGTAAAAGTAAAAGAACCACTAGCTTCTGAATATGCTTATTTGCGCGACGATCTTCTCCTCTTCACCTACTTGCACATGGCCGCTGCTCCAGAATTAGCAGAAGCTATGTTAGCAGCAAAAACAACAGGAATTGCCTATGAAACTGTTCGTGACAATCAAGGACAACTACCTCTCCTCGTTCCTATGAGTGAGGTTGCCGGCCGTATGGCTGTTCAAATCGGAGCTCACTTCCTTACTAAGCAAGCTGGTGGTTCTGGTGTCCTACTAGGTGGTGTGCCGGGTGTTCCAAAAGGAAAAGTAACCATCATCGGTGGTGGTGTCGTTGGTACACATGCTGCCCGCATCGCCCTTGGTCTTGGTGCTCAAGTGACTATTTTAGATATCAGTGCGAAACGTCTCTCTGTACTAGAAGAAGTCTTTGGAAACCAAATCCAAACTCTTATGTCAAATTCTTTCAATATTGAAGCAAGTGTGAGAGATGCTGATGTGGTGATTGGTGCAGTTCTCATCCCTGGTGCCAAAGCACCGAAATTGGTGACAGATGAGATGGTCAAACAAATGCGTCCAGGATCTGTCATCGTTGACGTTGCTGTTGACCAAGGTGGTGTTATCGAAACAGCTGACCGTGTGACCACGCATGATGAACCCGTCTATGAAAAACATGGTGTTCTCCACTATGCCGTTGCCAATATCCCTGGTGCGGTTGCCCGTACTTCGACCATTGCCCTGACCAATGTCACCCTTCCTTACATCGAAGCCTTAGCAGGAAAAGGTTTTAAGAAGGCAATCACTGAAGACCAAGGTTTGCGCGAAGGAGTTACAACTTATCAAGGTTACTTGACTAGTCTTCCAGTTGCTCAAGGCCTTGATAAAGATCATACTTCTATCGACGAGCTTGTTTAAAGCTAGACACTCAGTAAAAAAAGAGCAGTTCACATCTGAACTGCTTTTTTTGCTATTCTGTTTCTTGGTTCTTCTCTTCATTTTTAACTGGAGCTGGTTCATAGGCTCGGATAATTTGAGCGACAACTGGATGACGAACCACATCCTTAGCTGAAAAATGAACAAAGTCTATCTGGTGAATGTTCTTGAGCTTTTCTTGAGCATCAATCAAACCAGACTTGACATTTCGCGGTAGGTCAATCTGACTGATATCTCCATTGACAATCATCTTAGAATTAAAACCTAAACGAGTCAAGAACATCTTCATCTGCATGATGGTCGTATTTTGCGCCTCATCCAGAATGACAAAGGCATCATCCAAGGTCCGACCACGCATGTAGGCAAGGGGAGCGATTTCGATAATTTCACGCTCCATAAGACGAGTCGTCTGGTCTTTGCCGAGAATCTGATACAAGGCATCATAAACAGGTCGAAGGTAAGGGTCCACCTTCTCCTTGAGATCACCCGGAAGAAATCCAAGACTCTCTCCTGCTTCCACTGCTGGACGAGTTAGGATAATTCGCTTGACCTGCCCACGTTTAAGGGCTGTCACAGCCAAAGTCACTGCGAGGAAGGTCTTCCCTGTCCCTGCAGGTCCAATACCAAAAGTTACATCATGCTGTTTGACACTGTCCACATAAAGTTTTTGACCCAATGTTTTGACACGAATCGGCTTCCCTGTATTGTCCTTGATGATTTCTTCTTCGTAAAGGGCGACAAACTTGTCGATTTCGTTGTTTTTGACCATGCTAATCGCAGTCACCACATCTGGTGTACCAATCGTCATCCCACGATTAACCAAGACCATCAATGCCTGAATAACCTGACGGGCTTCCTCACAGGCAGCCTCTTCTCCCAAAACCTGGACAATCTCCGTACGGGCATGAATCACCACATCGAGCTCTTCCTCCATCAAACGAAGATGGCGCTCATTGGAACCAAAAAGATGAAACAAGTCATCTGGATGACTCAGTTGAATGTCTATTGAATGTTCCTTCAAATAAAGAACCTCTCTAATCCGTTTATTTCTTTATATTATAGCAAAGAGAACAATAAAATACTAGCCTCATCTCATTGTCTCTAGTGTTCTAAGTATTCTTGCCAGATGGCGTCAAAATCTCCTAGGTTAAAAGAGAAGCTGGCATGCTCCTCCAAAAAGCGACTCACCTCATCAAAATCATCCGTATGTTTTGGAAAGGCTGACTCCTCAAAAGCGAGATCTGCCAAAATTGCTTTTGGGCTATTACTTTTAGGATTGCGCTCGGTCATGAGCCAAGTGTAAAATGATTTTCTCAATTCTTTCTCCTATCAAGACTTTTTTGATGACACTTTTCTGATTCTTGAAAATTACTGGACTTAGCCTCTGAAACGTAGTGGTTTATAAAATCTGTTTTAGCATCTGTATAGGCATCTCGATTGTGTTCAAATTTTTTCCACAAACTTAGTTTTAATTTCTGATACGCTTGGGCGATATCTGGATGCTGGCAGAGATAATCTCTAAAATATATCTCGTCATGATCTCCCATCAGTCGCAAATGTAGATGAAAAACTTTCTCAGCAAATCCCTGCTCTGTATATCCTTTATTTAGCGAAATCCTGTTAGGACTTTCCGACATCACTAGCCAACCATTCTTCAACAATAAATCCCTAACTCTTGCTAAATCATCTATTCTACCTACTTCTAATAGAATATCAACGATATTTTTGGCCCAAATATTAGGGATAGCAGTGCTACCGATATGTTCTATTCTTTTAATAACATTTGCACCCAATATTTTTTTCAAATTTGTTTTTTCCAATTCATACCAGTCTTTCCACTCTGACTTGTGCTCTACTAGAAAAATAGGAAAAAGTTGCCAGAGTTCCTCTAAACTCATTTCTTCAAGTTTCTTTATCATGTCTATAAGGTTTAAATCAACTCTGTCCCAAACTGATCTTGCTTGATTTTGCCAGCTTTCATCAAGCCTCCGAGTGCTTTCTTGAACTGACCTTTAGAAATGCCAAAGGTTGCTTTGATGTCCTCAGGGGATGACTTATCATTCAAGGTCATAAAACCGCCATTGCTTTCCAAGTAGGTCAAAATCATCTGGGCATCATTTTCCAACATCTCAAAGGAACGTGGTTTGAGGGATAGATTCAAAGTACGATCCACTTCACGGAAACCAATCACACGCGCATCTAACACTTGCCCTAAACGTGGCTCTGCGTAGCGCTCACTTGGGTGAATGAAACCAAGCATGTTATTCTCTGGGAGATAGACAAAGGTCCCTGACAGCTTGAGGCGGTAAACAATGGCTGGCCAATTTTGGTTCTGCATGTTGTTGTAGGCAGGACGAGCCAAACGTTGGAAGTCTTCCTGATAAGCCAAGAGTCCCCATATTCGGTCTTTCTTATCCACTTCAAGACGGATGTAGAGTTTGTCGCCCTTCTTAGGCCAGAGTTCCTTGAGCTCAGGAAGAATATCAAGCGATACTACGACTTCCTTATCGGGTAGACCTGTATCCACAAAGACACCAAGGTCTTTACGAACTTCTGTTACGGTTCCCCAACCAAATTGGTCCTGAGTGGCAGTCACTTCTAAGGTTGTCAGACGGAGTTTTTGCTTCATATCCGTGTAGGCAAAACCTTTGACCGTATCCCCTACTGTATGTTGACCTTCTTCCTTGGCAAGTGCATAGGTTTGACCATCCTTTTGCACAAAGTAAAAACGGTCATTTTCATCGATGATGAGTCCAACGATAAAACTTGCAAGATTTGTATTCATATTTCCTTCTTTCGAATAAAACTCAGCCAGCAATGCCAACTGAGTTTTTCTGTTTATTTTTAGACTTCCAAGATTTCTTTTTCTTTGTTGGCAGTCATGTCGTCGATGTGTTTCACAGCATCGTCTGTTACTTTTTGAATATCTTTTTCAAGAGTCTTCAATTCGTCTTCAGTGATTTCTTTTGCTTTTTCTTGTTTTTTAGCTTCATCCATAGCATCACGGCGGATATTGCGGACAGCCACTTTAGCATTTTCACCGACCTTCTTCACTTCTTTAGCAAGATCACGACGAGTCTCTTCTGTAAGAGCAGGGATAACCAAGCGGATCACAGAACCGTCATTAGCTGGTGTAATACCAAGATCAGAAGCGTTCAAGGCACGTTCGATGTCTTTCAATGAAGATTTGTCAAATGGTGTTACCAACAAAACACGCGCTTCTGGAATGGTAATTGAAGCGATTTGGTTAAGAGGAGTTTCGACTCCATAGTATTCTACGTGGATACGGTCTAGTAAGCTTGCGTTGGCACGACCGGCACGGATTCCACCAAATTCACGAGCAAGTGATTGGTGAGACTGGGTCATTCTCTCTTTAGCTTTTTCTACAATTGCGTTAGCCATAATTTTCTTATTCCTTTTCTTCGATATTGTTTGAAACTGTTGTTCCGATATTTTCACCAAATACGACACGTTTGATGTTGCCTGGTTGGTTCATGTTGAAGACCACCAAGTCAATGTCGTTGTCCATAGAGAGGGTTGAAGCTGTTGAGTCCATGATACGAAGACCTTTGTTGATAACGTCACGGTGGGTCAATTCTTCAAACTTAACGGCAGTCTTGTCTTTCTTAGGATCGGCATTGTAAACACCATCTACGCCATTTTTAGCCATAAGAATGGCATCCGCTTCGATTTCAGCTGCACGAAGGGCTGCTGTTGTATCTGTTGAGAAGTAAGGTGAACCAATTCCGGCACCAAAGATAACGATACGGCCTTTTTCAAGATGACGAAGGGCACGTCCACGTACATAAGGTTCTGCAACTTGTTGCATAGCAATGGCGGTTTGCACACGCGTATCGACGCCAACTTGTTGCAATGAATCTGCCATCACAAGAGCATTCATCACGGTCCCAAGCATTCCTGTATAATCTGCCTGAACACGGTCCATTCCTGCTTCTGCTGCAGGTTCTCCACGCCAGAGATTTCCTCCACCAATAACAAGGGCAATTTCGATACCTAAGCTATGAACTTCTTGAATCTCTTTTGCGATTTTCTGAACTGTTTGGATATCAATCCCTACGCCACGTTCACCTGCAAGAGCCTCACCTGATAACTTGATTAAAATACGTTTATACTTGGGGTTAGCCATTTTTACTCTCCTTTTTTTATCTTACCTATTTTATCACAATTTCTAAGATTTTTATAGTACCATGAGCAATTCTTTCAAAAAAATTAGACCGTTAAAAATTCCTCTAAGTCGGTAAGGGCACGCTCTGCAATTTTTTCATAACGAGCCTTCTTATCACGGATACGCTCGCCTTCCAACTCCTTGATAATCCCGAAATTAACGTTCATTGGTTGGAAATGTTTGCTATCAGCGTGAGTGATGTAATGAGCCAGACTTCCAATCGCTGTTGTCTCTGGGAAGATAGCTTCACTTTCACCCTTGAAGAGTCGAGCCGCGTTAATACCTGCAACCAAGCCTGAAGCTGCTGACTCAACATAGCCTTCCACACCCGTCATTTGACCAGCAAAGAAGAGGTTAGGCTGTTTCTTAGAACGGTAAGTCTGTTCGAGAAGATTTGGTGAATCCATGTACGAATTGCGGTGCATGACTCCGTAACGAACGAACTCCGCTTTTTCAAGACCTGGAATCATTTGGAAGACACGCTTTTGTTCTCCCCATTTGAGGTGGGTTTGGAAACCGACGATATTGTAGAGACTACCAGCCGCATTATCCTGACGTAGTTGGACAACAGCGTACGGTGTCTTAAAGTCACCATCTCGAGGGCCAGTGTAGTCGTCTGGGTACTCCAGACCAACTGGCTTCATGGGACCATAAAGCATGGTTTTAATGCCACGTTTGGCCATGACTTCGATAGGCATACAGCCTTCAAAGTACTTTTCTTTTTCAAACGAATTCAGCGGTGCTTCTTCAGCATTGACCAAGGCTTCATGAAAATCCATAAACTCTTGCTTGGTCATTGGAGCATTGAGGTAGGCCGCCTCTCCCTTGTCATAACGAGACTTGAGATAGACCTTGTTCATATCAATGGTGTTGACATCGATAATAGGCGCTGCTGCGTCGTAGAAATAGAAACCATCCCCGTCATTAAGGGCATGAATCTTTTCAGCTAGGGCATCGCTGGTTAAAGGACCAGTAGCGACAACTGTAATAACATCGGTCGGTAATTCTGTAATTTCATCACGAACCACTTCAATCAAGGGATGATTGGCCACTTTTTCGGTCACCATTTGGGAGAAACCATCGCGGTCCACCGCAAGGGCTCCGCCTGCAGGAACACGTGTAGCTTCAGCAGATTCCAATATGACAGAACCCAAACGGCGCATTTCTTCCTTGAGAAGACCTACAGCATTGGTCAAAGCATCTCCACGCAAGGAATTGGAACAAACCAATTCAGCAAAATTGTCTGTTTTGTGTTGGGGTGTTGACTTGACACCACGCATTTCATAGAGTTTAACTGGAATACCACGTTCTGCGATTTGGTAGGCTGCTTCTGACCCTGCCAAACCTGCTCCGATAACATTGATATAAGATTGAGACACGACACTAATACCTCTTTGGGAGTGTGAAGACAAGATTCACATTGAAAAAGCCAATCGAACTTACGAACTTTCGAATTTCATGACTCAGGCTGAAAAAGTCCACAGGACTTTCCTCGCTTTCGAATTTCTAGGCTCAGACTGAAAAAGTCCACAGGACTTTTTCACTCCCACAAATCTTTCTAATTTTTCTTTTACTAGTATAACAAAAAAAGGGAAGAAGGCAAACTTCCCTGTTTAGTCATTTTATTGATTTTCTTCCCAATCGTGGTAGGCAGCATAGAGTTGACTTTTATTCCACTGGTAGAGTTTCGCAACTTCCTTTATGGCTTGATTTTTCTTCATACCTTGCTGGATACGAGCTTGGATTTCTAAGAACAAGTCCTCCTCGTCCTTTTCTTCCACATCCTGACTGGCACCTTCAACGATGAGAAGGCATTCGCCCTTGAGTGGCGTTTCAGCTATGCTTTCTAGTAGCTCTGAAATCTTTCCTCGTTGGTATTCTTCATAGATTTTGGTCAATTCTCTAACCAAGACTACCGAGCGGTCACCGTAGACCCCTAGCATATTTTCTAGCGTATCTGCCACACGATGAGGCGATTCATAGAAAATCTGAGTTTCTGGATAGTCTTTTTTCAAGTCGAAAAATTGCTTTTGCTGGCCTGATTTTCTCGGTAAAAAACCGTAAAAGATATGTGGTTGTGGTGCCAAACCACTGGCAATCAAGGCAGAAATCCCTGCAGAAGCACCTGGAACTGTCACTACTGCAATCTCTTCCTCGATGGCAGCCTTAACCAAATCATGCCCGGGGTCCGAGATACTAGGCAAACCCGCATCGGAAACCTGAGCAATACTTTGCCCCGCTTTCAAGAACTCAATCAAATCAGGAATTTTTTCCTTGGCATTGTGCTCATGAAAACTGATCTGCTTGGTCGAAATGTCAAAATGTTTGAGCAAAAGGCCTGTATTGCGCGTGTCCTCAGCCGCAATCCAGTCCACCTCTTTCAAAGTCTGGATAGCACGAAAGGTCATATCGTCTAGATTGCCAATCGGCGTTGCTACTAGGTAAAGCTTGCCATAGGGAGACTGCCCCTTAAAACTTTTTTGAATCTGCATGCCTACTCCCTGTACAACAACTCGTCACAGAACATACATTCCTCGTCCTGCTCTCGGCGTTGGCCGTAAAAATCATTACATACGTGAAAACCATCTTTATAGATCCGACGGACGCTTTCACGAACATGCTTGGCCTTGACGGGAGTATCTGCTTCCACCTCGCCCAAGCGTTCTCGCAACTTACTATTTTCCAAGCGAAGAGCTGTATTTTCCTCTACCAGGCTCTTGAGATTTTTCTTGATGGCTTCCACATCGGCCAAGGTCACCAATAACTGTTGAGAAAAATCGTCTAGCGCATCAAATAATTCTTTTTTGTCCATAAACCAGCCCTTTCCTTTCTTTATCGTTCATTTTTGAATTTACATTTCTTTCAAAACCAGATATTCCATGGCATTTTGAAAGCTGACATTGGCTTGCCACATTTTTCTAGCTTCTAACAAATCTTGTAGAATCATCCGTACTCTTGCTTGCAGAAGGTCCTGCCCACAGAGAACTTCAAAAATCCGTAAAACCTGATCTTGTTTTTCCTTGTCATCCGCCAAGTTGGCTAATTTAGCAACTTGCAGATAACTTTCTTTTTTCTTAGCTAATAACCAGGTCAGCAGGCGTTCACTTTCATCCACCAAGGTCCAAAAACTTGCCTGATTGGCCAACTTTTCTGCTTCAGCTCGCGATTGACTAAACTGGGCTAAAAGAGTCGCTTTTTTCTTGACTAGACCAGCTTGCTCTAATTGATGGATGAGTTTTTCTTCTTGCTTTTTAAAATGGAAAATCTGGGTCCGACTACGGATGGTCGGTAACATCTTTTCCTCATCGCTGGTCAAGAAGAAAATGTAAACTTCACTCTGGGGTTCTTCGATGACCTTGAGCAGAGAATTAGATGCGTTGGGATGCATTTTCTCCGCCTGCTCGATAATAAAAACCTGCTGCTGACTTTCAATCCCTGCTTGGGAAAACTGTCCCACCAATTCCCGTATGCGTTCTGTCTTGATGACCTGATTGACTGGCTTAATCAAGGTAACATCGGGAAATTCTTCCTGCTCAATCAGCTTGCAGTTTCGGCATTTCTCACATGGTAAAACGCCTACTTTATCCGTACAAAAAAGACTCTTAGCTAAAAATTGCGCCATTTCCAAGCTTCCAAAGAAACCCGAAAAGAGATAGGCGTGATTGAGCTGGTCTTGTTCTAGGATACGGACAAAACGGTCAAACTGGTCTGGCTGCCAAGCATTTAGTTGATCTTGTTTCATTTATCCAAGCCCATTCTGTCAAATAAGACAGCCTTGGTCGTTTCCACAACTTGCTCCAAAGGAAGACTCGCATCAATCTTGGCAATACGACTTCCTTCTTTATCCAGAAGAGAAAGGTAACCTTGACGAACTTTCTTGTGCAAGTCTAAGCCTTCCAAGTCCAAACGATTGACCTCGCGATCACTATTAGCAGCAATACGAGCCAGCCCCTCTTCCACCTCAATGTCAAAATAAAGTGTCAAATCAGGTTTGAGGCCATCTGTCGCAAAGTGATTGAGCCAATCAATGGCATCAATATCCAAGCCACGACCAAATCCTTGATAAGCAACGGAACTATCAATGAAGCGGTCCATAATGACCAACTTGCCAGCTTCAAGTGCAGGCAGAACTTTTTCCACCAAATGCTGTCTGCGACTGGCGATATAGAGAAGGAGTTCCGTTTTAGGATCCATCTGAGTATGACTTGGGTCCAAAATCACTTCCCGAATCTTCTCCCCAATCAAGACCCCGCCTGGCTCACGGGTCGTCAACACTTCTACTCCTTTTTCCTCTAAAATTGGGAGTAGAGCCTCTAAAACACTGGTCTTCCCTGCTCCCTCTGGTCCCTCAAGAGAGACTAAAAATCCTTTTGACATGTCTAACTCATTTCTTTTTTTCTACCTTCTATTCTATCAAAAAAATAGGTTTTTGTGACAATCTTTTTGTGTCTTCTCCATTCAATCAACCACAAAAGAGGCAGACAAAGCCACCTCTTATTTACCTAGTTCTTGTGTTCGTTTGTAGGCTTGATGAACTGCGTCCATGACTGTACCTCTAAAGGCATGTTCTTCCAGACTTGCTACACCAGCGATAGTCGAACCACCTGGGCTGCAAACTTGATCTTTCAAAACTCCAGGATGTTGCTGGCTTTCCAGAACCATTTGTCCAGCGCCGACTACTGTTTGGGCTGCCATTTTCAAAGCTATTTCTCGTGGCAATCCTGTCTGTACACCCGCATCTGCCAAAGCCTCGATAAAGAGATAGACAAAAGCTGGTCCACAACCTGCGAGACCTGTCGCCGCATCGATTAAGCCATCTCCCAGCTCAACCAAGAGGCCAGCCTTGGCTAAAAGCTGACAAAAGAGCTCCCTGTCCTCAGCACAACAGTTTGCTGACATGGCATAACTAATCACTCCTTGGCCGATAGCAACTGGTGTATTAGGCATGATGCGAATGATACGATGTTGACTTGGCAAAAGACTCGCTAGTTTTTCTAAAGTCAATCCAGCTGCCATGGAAATCAAAAGAAGACTCTCTCGTTTTTCAAGGATGGTCTGGTATTGAGAAAGCAGTTCAGAAAACTGAGCAGGCTTAACTCCTAGAAAAATCACATCTGCTTCTGCAAAAATTTCTTCATTGCTGGAAGCCTGACCGCCGAAATCAGTGATGAAAGCATCTACTTTTGCTTGACTACGATTGGCAAGGAGAATCTGAGCACCCGTCTTGGCCTGCAAAACAGCCTTAGTCAAGCTAGCACCCATATTCCCCAAGCCGATAAATCCAATCTTCATCTCTTACTCCCTTATCTGTCCGTCACCAGTAACCACATACTTGTAGCTGGTTAATTCCTTCAAGCCCATTGGACCACGCGCATGCAGTTTCTGAGTAGAAATCCCCATCTCACAACCAAGACCAAACTGGCCACCATCAGTGAAACGTGTTGAAGCATTGACATAAACCGCTGCAGAGTCCACTTGATTTGTAAAGTAAGCTTCAGCTTCAGCATTTTCCGTCACAATGGCATCCGAATGATGGGTACTGTGGGCTTCAATATGCTCAACCGCTTCTTCTAAACTACTCACGACCTTAACCGCAAGGATATAATCTAAAAACTCAGTGTCAAAGTCTTGGGCCTCAGCTGCTCGACCTGAAAGAAACTGACTTGCTTTCTCATCCAAGCGGAATTGAATTGGTTCCAGTCTAGCTTCTTTCCGACTTGTAACAAGAACTTGCTCCAAGCGAGGAAGGAAATCCGCTGCCTTGTCTTCATGAACCAGTAAAACTTCCATAGCATTGCAGACAGAAGGACGACTGGTTTTAGCATTGTTGATGATAGACAGAGCCTTGTCTTCATCGGCATCCTTGTCCACATAGACATGGACAATACCAGTTCCTGTCTCGATAACAGGTACAATGGCATTCTCAACCACTGCATTAATCAAGCCAGCCCCTCCACGAGGAATGAGGAGGTCTAGATAGCCCTTGGCCTTCATCATAGCATAGCTACTTTCTCGACTGGTATCTTCCACTAGTTGAATCACATCTGGATGAATGGTCGTATTCTCCAAGCCCTTCTTCAAAGCTGTGACAATAGCATGAGCAGTTTGGTAGGCATCCTTGCCACTACGAAGAACGACCGCATTGCCACTCTTGAGAGCCAAAGCAGCAGCATCAGACGTCACATTTGGACGACTTTCATAGATAATACCAATAACTCCCATGGCCACACGCTTCTTAGTAATAACCAAGCCATTTTCAAGCTGACTTGTCTCTAAGACTTCACCAATGGGATCTGGTAAAGCAACCACTTCACGAATCCCAGCTGCCATCGCTTCTATACGTCCTTCATCCAAATAAAGACGGTCTAGCATAACATCTGAGATTTTCCCCTTGGCCGCTTCCATATCGAGGGCATTGGCCACTAAGATCTCCTCAGTAGCTGCCAATAAATAATCAGCCATGGCTAGCAAGGCTTGGTTTTTCACTGCTTCACTAGCAGTATTGATTGATTTTTTAACAGCCTGTACCTTTTCAAATTGTTCTTGTGTCCTTACCATTGTTCACCTCTAAAATTCTGTAAAGAGCAGCTGGATTTCAGGAGTGATGGAAATCCAGTCATCACGGTGAATCAAGACTCCCTTAGCTTTTTGAGAACGGAGCATATCTTCTAGGGCTGAGACGCCAAATTGGACACGTCCCTTCCCAAGAGATTGACCTGTTTCCCTATCAGCCACTGTGACAATATCGTGGTAAGAGAAGTTTCCTTCCACTTCTACCACGCCCGATAAAAGGAGACTTTTCCCGTTTTTTGAAAGTGCCTCTGCAGCTCCACCATCTACCCAAATCGTTCCCTGACTTTGAGCATAGAAGGCCAGCCATTGTTTCTGGGTACGAAGTCCCTTCTCTTGTGCAACAAAGTAAGAACCATCCTTGGTCTCTTCCGCTGCCTCAATCAGGGCATCTGATTTCAAGGAGGAGCAAATATAGACTGGTACACCCGACCCCGTCGCAATAGTTGCAGCTTTGATTTTTGTTAGCATACCACCAGTTCCGTTTGAAGAACCAGCTCCACCAGCCATATCGATAATCTCACGATTGATAGTCTCTATTCTCTCCAAACGCTTAGCTGTTGGATCTGAGTTTGGATTTCCAGTATAGAGACCGTCTACATCTGTCAAGAGAACCAAAAGATCTGCTTGAACCATAGCTGCTACCTGGGCACTCAGGGTATCGTTATCCCCCACCTTTAGTTCGTCAATGACGACACTGTCATTTTCATTGATGATAGGAATTGCACCACGATGAAGCAATACAGACAAGGCTTGGTGGGCATTCTTATAACGACGTTTATCTACAAAATCATCCTGTGTCAGCAAGATTTGCGCAGAGACGATTTGGCGCATGAGGAGGTTGGTTGTGTATTCTTCTAGGAGCAAACCTTGTCCTACTGCAGCCGAAGCTTGTTTATCTGCAATCTTGGTAGGACGTTTTTTAAAACCCAAAGCTCCAAATCCAGCGGCAACTGCCCCAGATGAAACCAAAATCAACTCATGCCCAGCCTCATGTAGCATAGCTAATTGCTGGGTAATTGCCTTTACTTTACTTCTTGATAAACTCCCGTCTTCATTTGTCAAGGAGGAGGTCCCCACCTTAAAGACGATTCGTTTGTACTTCATATTCTCACTCCGATTCTTCATATTTATCCATTATAACATGAATGCTTTAAAATAGAAAAGACTTGAAATGAAAAAGGTTGAGACAGCCATCTCAACTCTTTTATCTATTCTCAGTTTTACGCAATCTTTCCAGAGTTTCTTTAAAAATCTCTGGAATATCTGCTGTGAATTCCAAGGTTTCGCCTGTTCTCGGATGAGTAAAACCTAGAGTCTTGGCATGGAGAAATTGTCCATGTCCCTTCAGGGTCTTGCGAGGAGCATAGACCTCATCCCCAGCGACTGGATGGCCAATATAAGCCATATGAACACGGATTTGGTGGGTACGCCCTGTTTCCAGTTGCAATTCTAACAAACTATAATCCCCAAAGCGTTCCAAGACTTGAAAACGCGTCACTGCCGGCTTCCCTTTAGCAGTCACAGCCTGTTTCTTACGGTCTTTTTCGCTCCGACCAATCGGCGCTTCAATCACACCACGATCATTTGGCAGATTACCGTGAACAATTGCCCAGTATTTACGTAGAGACTTCTTATCTTTTAGCTCTTGGGCAAGTGCCAAGTGGGCCTCATCATTTTTTGCAATCATGAGGAGACCAGACGTGTCCTTGTCGATGCGGTGAACGATTCCTGGACGGAGAACCCCATTGATTCCTGACAAGTCTTTTATATGGTACATGAGGGCATTGACTAAGGTTCCACTGGTATGACCGGCGCTGGGATGAACCACCATCCCTTGAGGCTTGTTAACGACTGCTACATCCTCATCTTGGTAGACGATTTCTAGCGGAATATCCTCAGCCACATACTCTAAAACCTCTGGTTCTGGCACATGATAGGTGACGACATCGCCCTCTTGGACAGTGTATTTTGCTTTCTTGGCTTGCCCATTAACCAAAACTTGTCCTGCTTTGATTTGTTCATTCGCGAGACTGCGTGACAATTCTGTCAGATCCGACAGAGCCTTGTCTAGACGTTGCCCACCCGTTTCAATTTTTATTTCCATTTACTTCCTCTTTAAGCATTGCAATCAATAGAACAACGACACCGACTGTCAAATAGCTGTCAGCCACATTGAAAATCGCAAAGTTGATAAAGTCTAGGTGAAACATATCCACCACAAAACCTTGACTCATTCTGTCGATAAAGTTACCCAGACCTCCAGCGATTATCAAGGTCAGTCCAAAAACCGACCAGAGAGAATCCTCCATGTGTTTATGTAGATACCAAATGGCACCTACCATGACGACCAGTGTAATGACAGCAAATAACCACTGCTGATCTTGCAGCATGGAGAAGGCTGCCCCACGATTTTGCAGGTAGGTCAAGCTAACAAGATTGGGGATCCACGAACGCACTTCACCCAGTGGAATCTGCTGGACAACATAATTTTTGACCAATTGATCCAGCCCAATCAAAAGCAGTACAATGACTGCCACTATTCCTCTTTTTTTCATGATTTCCTCTTCTGATTAAAATATTCTTGCATAGCCTCAACGAAGAGTGTCCCAGCTTGACTAAGCTCGACTTCTTCCCGTTTGACATAGACCATGCGGTTATCTAAATTATCCTTGAGGCGAATGACTGTGATCCCATTAACACTGTCACTGTCTAAAAATCCAGATCCTGTCGCATAGGCGTCCGTCCGCTCCAAAATACCATTCAAAGTAGCACGGTCCGTCACATTAAACATCTGCGAGCTAGCGCTGGTATCAACAAAGTTCTCTGAATAATAAAGGTACTCATCTTTCTCTTGAGTGAACCGAACGGTTGGTAAATCCGCTAGGTCCTCCATGACCAATTCCTCTTTCTGCGCTAAAGGATGCCCTTCACGAAGATAAATGTGAGTCTGGAAAGGAATTAGTTCAATAACTTCTAAACCAAGCTTTTCAACCCGTTGCATGATGCCCTTTTTATTTTGATTGTTGAGGTAGATAATCCCAATCTCACTATGTCCTTGGGCCACTTCGTCTAAAATTTGAACTGTGGTAGACTCAAAAATACGAAAGTTCTTATAGTCAGGATAACGTTCCGAAAAGGCCGTAATCGTTGGTGGCAAGAAGTCATAGTGCTGGCTGGCAATAGAAAATTCATCCTTTTCTTCCTCAGGATTGGCATACTGATTTTGAAAAACATCAAATCCTTTGACCAATTCTTGCGCTTTCTCATAAAATTCCATACCGCGACGTGTCAAAAACGTTCCTGAACTCGTCCGACGGAAAATTTTAAAGCCTAACTCTTTTTCCAAATCGCGCACAGAAATAGACAGACTCGGCTGACTAACATACATCTTTTCAGCAGCTTCACGGAAAGTACCACTATTGGCAATAGCCACAACATAGCGTAATTGTTGAATGTTCATCTTTTACCCCCAACTTCTCTATCTGTTCATTATACCATATTTCAGAAATTTTCCACTTAGGAAAAATAATGTCGCTCATAAAATTCATTTACACTAGTAACAAAGAATTATGGGTATTAAAACAAAAAAATAGGCTCTCCGAAGACTCGGAAAGCCTGATTTTATGCTACTTCTAGCTTCCTCGCCTTTTCATTTTAAGGCTCGGGATAAAAAGGTTCACTGGACCTTTTTATTTTGCGATTGGGTAAACAGAAACTTGTTTTTTATCGCGACCTTTACGTTCAAAGCGTACTACGCCTTCAACTTTAGCGAACAAAGTATCGTCCCCACCACGTCCAACGTTTACACCTGGGTAGATGTGTGTACCACGTTGACGGTAAAGGATTGATCCACCTGTTACAGTTTGTCCATCAGCTGCTTTAGCTCCAAGACGTTTCGCTTGTGAATCACGTCCGTTTGATGTAGAACCTCCACCTTTTTTGTGGGCGAAAAGTTGCAAGTTGTTAAGAGTCATTTTTAACATAATGTTTTCCTCCGTGTTAGTTTTCTGTGATAACTCTGGTTTGGACGAACTCAGAAGAGTTCTCCGATAAGTTTGCCATTCCCAAGAAAAATGATTCAAAGAAAAGCTGAGTCATTTCTCTCTGATGCGGCGGAATATCCATAGGGATTTCTACTCGTAAATATCCGCCTTCTTCTTCGTTTAATTCTAGGATTGGTTCATAGCCTGCAAATTTTTCAATTGAATTGATGAAATTTATGGCAAGCGTAGAAACCGATG
>ERZ773090.502-NODE-502-length-20287-cov-8.95151_pt1 | contig 20287 bp, 22 predicted proteins | sample MGYA00580579_ERZ773090 | MGnify/ENA primary metagenome ERZ773090 (study PRJEB29015, sample SAMEA2738014) | human oral metagenome | biome: human oral; feature: human-associated habitat; material: dental | place: China | collected 2132 ... | reverse complement strand
AAACGGCAGCTTGCGCCGCCCGTCGATTGACAAATGTTCCAGTTGCATTGCATCGCTCCTTTCCGTAAGTGGTAACGCGTTCAAATAGCGGAATCCATCGTAAATCGAGCATGGCGGTTTTTGCAATATCAATCAGACGCGCCGTTCCAAAGACTCGCTGCTGCCCTCTGCAACGCCTGTTGCATCAGTAATGCCCACACAGTTTGACGGGTCAAATTCCACCGCTGGCAAGGCCTTCAGCCGCTCAAGAAACAGCATTCAGGCTCGCCGCCATGCCATGCTCGGCAAAAAGGGCGCCCACCTGGAGCGCCCTTTCAAGTTCTTGCGCATTGACGGGGCCTTCCTTGTCCAGATCGCCAACGGGCTTGCCCACGTAGCTTTTGTGGAAATGCTTGTGAAAGTCTGGGAACCTGTTCAGAGTCTGGCCGTGGGTGCGAAAAGCGCGGCCTCGGTCGCTCTGCGGCGTTGCCAATCCTCGCCGTGCCACAAGGCCCGCCTGCGCCTTGCAGCCCATCCTGATCCGCACTTTTGCCCCTCACGGCCAGACGGTGAGCAGGTTCTGATGACGGAACGCGCGCCCCGCCTGCCAGGCGGCGGACTACGGCCTGCAAGCCAGCTTCTTCGCTTTGGGGCGCTTGGCGCTCATGCCGCTGGCCGGCTGGCTGCTTGACGGCGCGGGCAGCGCTGCGCTGGTGGCCGCGCTGGCTGTCGCTTCCGCTGGCATGGCTGCGCTGGCAGGGCGCTGGATGGATGCGCTCGCGCGAGAGCTGGCGCATCAAAAAAAGGAGCGAATAAAGGCCCTATGAAAACGGCCTTGGCGCACATTCATCTAGGACCTAATGCTATGGATAAAGGAGCTAAAAAAGGTCCGCCCAGAACAACTCCTGTACCGCTTTCGGGCCGCCCGCTTTCGCGGGGCGGGGGCGAATTGCCAGCGGCTTTCCCAGCTTTTTTCTTTTCACACCCTTCCATTCCTTTGCCATGACACAGCCATTGCCCGATCCGCGCTCCAGCCTCTCGCACTTCACTGCGCAGGAAGTGCAGCATTACGACAGCCGCATTCCCTCTCTTGTGCCTGGCTATGCCGTGCTGCACCACGGCGGCGCGGCTCTGCTGGGGCAGTGGCTGCCTGATGGCGCGCGCGTGCTGGCCGTGGGCGCGGGCACCGGCGCGGACTTGCTGGCGCTGCACCAGATGGCGCGGCAGGTGGGCAAATCGTGGCGCTACACCGCCGTGGAGCCGATGCCCGAGATGCTGGCGCTGGCGCGGCAGAAGTGCCTGGCGGCGGGCGTGCCGCAGATCGACTGGCACGGCGGTTTTCTGGACAGCGCTCCGCAAGAGCCGCACGACGGCGCTGCCTGCCACCTGGTCATGCACTTCATTGAAAGCCTGGAGGGCAAGCGCCAGTTGCTCGAAGGCATTGCCCGGCGCCTGAAGCCCGGCGCGCCGCTGCTGCTCAGCGATTTGATTGCCGCCCAGCCTGATGAGCGCGAGGCGCTGATTGAGTGCGTGACGGCCCTGGGCCTGCCCGCCGAGAAGGCGCAAGTCATGCGTTCCCGCCTGCAACAAGACTTTTTTCCGCTTACGCCTGAAGCGTTTGCCGCGCTGGCCGGGGGCTGCGGCTTCACGCCGCCCAGCCTGTTTTTCCGCGTGCCTGATTTCGCTGGCTGGGCGCTGCGGCGGGCGTGAAGGGGGGCTGCACAGGCTCTTGACGGCGGGTTGCCAGCGGGGCTTAGGCCTGCGGCTTTGCCTGCCGCTGCGCCCATTCGGCGGGCGTGAAGGTTTTCATGGAAAGGGCGTGCAGGGCTTCGCTTTTCAGGCTTTCGCCCAGGGCGGCGTAAACCTGCTGGTGGCGCTGGATGGGGCGCTTGCCTTCAAAGGCGGGCGAGACGATGAGGGCGAACCAGTGCCGGCCATCGCCTTGCACTTGCAGGTGCTCGCAAGGCAGGGCGGCGGCGATCAGGGTTTGGATTTCTTCTGCGTCCATGTGGGCGTTCCTTTGTGAAAGTGGGAGCGGGAGGTGTGAAAGAAGGCGCTTCAGCTGCGCAGCTTGTAGCCACTTTTGAGCAGGGCCAGCGCCAGCAGGGAGCAGGCGGCGCTGGCGGCGGCCGTCACGCCCAGGGCCAGCCAGGGCGAGACGTCGCTTATGCCGAAAAAGCCGTAGCGAAAGCCGTCAATCACGTAGAAAAACGGGTTCAGGCGGCTGGCGCTTTGCCAGAAAGCGGGCAGCGAGTGAACGGAATAGAACACGCCCGAGAGCATGGTCAGCGGCATGACGAGAAAGTTCTGGAAGGCGGCCATCTGGTCGAACTTTTCGGCCCACAGCCCGGCAATCAGCCCCAGCGCGCCCATCAGCGCCGCGCCGCACAGCGCAAAAGCCAGCGCCCACAGCGGCTGCGTAAGCGAAAAGCGCGCGAACAGCCAAGCCGCCGCGCCCACGCCCAGGCCCACGGCCAGCGCGCGCACGATGGACGAGCCGACGTAAGCGGCAAACCAGGCGCGGTGCGACAGCGGCGCGAGCTGCACAAAGACCAGGCTGCCCGTGATCTTGCTCTGGATGAGGCTGGAGGAGCTGTTGGCGAAGGCGTTTTGCAGCACGCTCATCATCACCAGCCCCGGCGCGAGAAAGGCGGTGTAGCTCACGCCTTCATACACCTGCACGTGCGCGTCGAGCACGTGGCTGAAGATGAGCAGATACAGCAGCGCCGAGAAAACGGGCGCGCCAATGGTTTGCAGGCCCACTTTCCAAAAGCGCAGCACTTCTTTGTAGAACAGGGTTTGCCAGCTGGTCATCAGAGGGAGCCTTTGGTTTTTTCAGCGCGCGGCCATCACGTTCAGGAACACGTCTTCCAGATCGGCGTGGCGCACTTCCACGTTTTCGGCCAGCAGGCCGGCCTGGCGCACGGCGGCCAGCGCCTGCTCCACGTCGTCGGCGCTTTGCACGTTCAGCTGTACCACGCGCCCTGTCACGCGCGCCTGCGGCAGCAAGGCGGCGGGCAGGCGCTCCAGAACGCCGGCCTGCCCCGCATCGCCCGCCGCGCCCGCCACGGTGAAGCTGAGCTGGCTGGCGCGGGTGCTGGCCAGCAGTGCGGCGGTGTCGTCCAGCGCCACCAGGCGGCCCTTGCGCAGCATGGCAATGCGGCCCGCCAGCGCCTGGGCTTCTTCCAGATAGTGCGTGGTCAGCATGATGGTGTGGCCCTCGCGGTTCAGGCGCGCGATGAACTGCCACAGGCTCTGGCGCAAGTCCACATCCACGCCCGCCGTCGGCTCGTCCAGCACGATGACGGGCGGGCGGTGCACCAGCGCCTGCGCCACCATCAGCCGCCGCTTCATGCCGCCGGAAAGATGGCGCGGCTGGGCGTCGGCCTTGTCGGCCAGGCCCAGATGGGCCAGCAGCTCGTCAATCCACGCCTCATTGCGCCGGATGCCGAAATAGCCCGATTGCAGGCGCAGCGCCTCGCGCACGCTGAAAAAGGGGTCGCTCGCCAGCTCTTGCGGCACCACGCCCAGCAGGCGGCGCGCGCGCAGCGGCTCGCGCTGCGCGTCCACCCCCAGCACCAGCGCCCGCCCGCTGCTGGCGCGCGCCAGCCCGGCCAGAATGCTGATGAGCGTGGTTTTGCCCGCGCCGTTAGGCCCCAGCAGGCCCAGAATGCCGCCTTCGGCCACGTCAAACGACACCTCATCCAGCGCCACAAAGGCGGGCGCGCCGCCGCGCAGGGGCGCGTAACGCTTGCTGACGGATTGAAAGGAGAGGGCGGCGGGCATGGGGCGCGGGATTGTAGGAGCAGCCGCCCGCCCGCGCGGGAGCAGGAAATCAGGGCTGCTTCCGTCCGCCCGTGGGCGCAAAAAGCCCATCCCGATCAGGGCCTGAACAGGCGTTGAGAGCGGGTTTCAGGCCTTGGCTCCGTAAAATCACGCATTCTGCGCGGACGGTCCGCGCGCCCCACGTGACTCCACGTCAAAAACTCCAAAAAAGAAAGCGCCTGCGGCCTCTCCGGCGGGCGCGCGTTGCCGCCATGAATCGAAGCCAGACCATCGTCTTCATTGATCTGGTCGGGAGCGCCAGCGCATTTGAAACACTCGGCAATGAGCAGGTCGCCGGCGCCATGGCCAGGCTCACCCGCTGGATCAGCCGCGTGTGCGAGAGCTGCGGCGGAGAAATCATCAAACGGCTGGGCGATGGCGTGCTGGCTGCCTTTGACAGCCCGGCTGCCGCCATTCGCGCCAGCATGGCCGTGCAAAGCAGACATGCCCGTCATCTGAACCGCTGGCCGCCGCCCATGCGCATGGGTCTGCGCGTGGGCATGGCCGCTGGCGAAGTGGTGCGCCTGAGCGATGACGTCTACGGCGAGGCGCTGAACCTGGCCGCGCGCCTGTGCGAAATGGCCGGCGGCGGCCGCATTCTGGCTGCGCGCGAAGTCATGGAAGGCATTGGCCCGCAAGCGCGGCCGCCGCGCAGCCGCCCGCTGGGCAGCCTGGCCATACGCGGCCTCAGGCAGCCGCGCGCGGTGTTCCAGATTGAGTGGGACGACAGCGCCAGCACCGACTTTCTCACCATCTCCGGCGCCATCGACGCTGGCAGCGCAAGCGGCATGCCGCCGCTTCCCAAATACGCCATCACGCTTGTGAGGGAAGGCGCGTCGGCCACTTTCCGCTCCGGCGAAATGCCCGTTCTGCTGGGGCGCGCGCCGCAGTGCCACTTCGTCATCGCCGACCCGCGCGCCTCGCGCCAGCATGCCCGGCTGGAATACAGCAACGGCAACATCTCCCTGGCCGACACCAGCACCTACGGCACCTGGGTGTGCTTTGACGACGGCCAGCACACCGAGCTGGCCTTGCGCCGCAGCAGCTGCGTTCTGCACGCCAGGGGCCACATCTCGCTGGGCATGCCGTGCTTTGAAGCGGGCGCGCTTGTCATTGGCTACCAGCTCCGCCAGGAAGCGGCCTGAAATCCCGCAGGGGCCGGAGGCAGGAGTGTGTTTGACTGGTATTTTTCGCTCCTTTATTCGTAGCATGATGTCCTAGTGGAATGTGCGCAAGGGCCGTTTTTGGCATCTTGAATCAGCTCCTGTTTTTGATGTTTCGGGCGCTTTCCTTTGCGCGATCCGCCGGGCGGAGCAGGCCGCGCGCGTTGCCTCGCCCGGGTTTGCCGCGAAGCGCAGCCTTCCAGCCTGAAAATCCTGGCCCGCGCAACGCTATTTCAGGACGTTTCATGAGCTTTTCCCTTCCTCCCATTGTTTTTGTCGGCGGCGGCAACATGGCCAGCGCCATTGCGGGCGGGCTGCTGCGCCAGGGCGCGCCTGCGGCGGACATCACCGTGATTGAACCGCTGGCCGCCCAGGCGCAAGCTCTGCGCGAGCGGCTGGGCGTGGCTGCGCTGCCAGACGCCGAAGCGGCGCGGGCCGCGCTGGCGCAGGCCGCGCTGGTGGTCTGGGCTGTCAAGCCACAGGTGCTGGCGCAGGCGGCCGCGCCGGTGGCTCCGCATGCGCGGCAGGCGCTGCATCTTTCAGTGGCGGCGGGCATCGGCACGGACAGCCTGGCCCGCTGGCTGGGCACGCCGCGCGTGATTCGCGCCATGCCCAACACGCCCGCGCTGGCGGGGCGGGGTATGACGGGGCTGTATGCCCGGCCCGAAACCAGCGAGGCCGACCGCGCGCTGGCCTGCCGCGTGATCGACGCCACGGGCGAGCATTTGTGGGTGAGCCAGGAGCCGCTGCTGGACGCCGTGACGGCGCTGTCAGGCTCCGGCCCCGCCTACGTTTTCTATTTTCTGGAGGCCATGCAGCAAGCGGGCGGGCAGATGGGGCTGCCCGCCGCCGACGCGCTGCGCCTGGCCATTGCCACGTTCAGCGGCGCCAGCGCGCTGGCCGCCCAGTCTGGCGAGCCGCCCGCCGCGCTGCGCGAGCGTGTGACGAGCAAGGGCGGCACCACTTTCGCCGCCCTTTCGGCCTTGCAGGCGGCGGGCGTGGATGCGGCTTTCATCGCCGCCATGCACGCGGCGCGCCAGCGCGCGCAGGAGCTGGGGCGCGAGTTTGGCGGCTGAAAGACGGTTTTTTTTGAAGGGCGCGCCGCCGCCCTTCGCTTTTTTGTGTTTTCGCCATGACTGCCTACGTTTTTCCTCTGCTTGCGCGGCCCGCCGTGGCCGTGCGCGGCGCTTCGTCGCTTTACGCCGTCTCGCGCATCTTCTGCGTGGGGCGCAACTACGCGGGGCATGCGCGCGAAATGGGGTCTGACCCCGCACGCGAGCCGCCGTTTTACTTTTGTAAATCGCCCGCTGCGCTTGCGCCCAGCGGCGCGGCCGTGCCTTACCCGCCGGGCACGGACGAGCTGCACCACGAGGTGGAGCTGGTCGTGGCCATCGGGCGAAGCGCCTTGCGCATTGCGCCTGAGCAGGCGCTGGACTGCGTGTGGGGCTACGCCTGCGGGCTGGACATGACGCGGCGCGATTTGCAGGCTGCCGCCAAGGCGAAAGGCCGCCCCTGGAGCTTGGCGAAAGACTTTGAAAACGCCGCCGTCATCTCGCCGCTGGCGCCAGCCAGCGCCATCGGCCATCCGCAGGCCGGGCGCATTCATCTGAGCGTGAACGGCCAGCTGCGCCAGCAGGGCGATCTGGCCGAGATGATCTGGAGCGTGCCCGAGGTGATTGCCAATCTCTCGCAGTACTACCGCTTGCAGCCAGGCGACCTGATCTACACCGGCACGCCCGAAGGCGTGGGCGCGGTGCGCGCGGGCGACGCGCTGGCCGGCGGCATCGAGGGCGTGGGCGAGGTGGCGCTGACCATCGCCTGACTGCGGGAACCCGGCATGGAACAGGTTTTTGGCGCACATGCCCCTGCTGACGTGTCGCCTTTGGCCGCCGGGCCGGTGCGGCAGCCATGAGAATCGGCGGCTTTCATTTGCAAGGGTTTCGCAACATGCACACCGAAGACCTCTCGCGCTGGACGCATACGCACGACTTCAACCCACACGGCCAGGAGCAGAAAAAGGCCGAGCGCGGCACGCGCCTGGTGCTGGCGCTGACGGTGGCGGCCATGCTGCTGGAAATCGGCGCGGGCTGGTGGACTGGCTCGATGGCGCTGCTGGCCGATGGCTGGCACATGAGTTCGCACGTGCTGGCCATTGGCCTGTCGGCCTTTGCCTACGCGGCCGCGCGACGGCTGGCCAAAGACACGCGCTTTGCCTTCGGCACCTGGAAGATTGAAGTGCTGGCGGGCTTTGCCAGCGCCATCTTGCTGGCGGGCGTGGCGGCGCTGATGGTGGCCGGCTCGCTGGAGCGGCTGCTGGCGCCGCAGCCCATCCGCTACGCGGAGGCCATCGCCGTGGCGCTGCTGGGGCTGGCGGTGAACGTGGCCAGCGCCTTCATTCTGGGCGGCGCGCACGATCACGGGCACGGCCATTCACATTCACACGCGCACGGCCACGATCACGGCCATGAAGACCTGAACCTGAAGGCCGCCTACATCCACGTGATAGCCGATGCGGCCACGTCGGTGCTCGCCATTGCCGCGCTGGCCTGCGGCTGGGCCTGGGGCTGGGACTGGATGGATCCCGTGATGGGCATCGTGGGCGCGGTGCTGGTGGGCGTGTGGGCCAAGGGTCTGATAGTGGAAACGGGCAAGGTGCTGCTCGACCGCGAGATGGACGCGCCCGTGGTGGCCGAAATCCGCGAAGCCATTGAAAACCCGCCCGACGCGGGCTGCACCCGCGTGAGCGACTTGCACGTGTGGCGCGTGTCCAAAGACGTTTACGCCTGCGCGCTGACGGTGGTCACGCACAACCGCGCTCTCACCGCCGACGCCTTGCGCCAGCGCATCGCCATTCACGAAGAAGTGGCGCACAGCACCATCGAGATTCAGCACTGCCCGGGCGGCGCGCGCTGCTGAACCGCTTTTCTTGCCGCCCGAATTGACGGGGCCGATGGTGAATTGCGCGCGCCCTGTCCGCTTGCAGGCGCTTCCCAATTGAAAAGCTTGCTCACATAATCGGGGCCTTTTTCCGTTTCGCCACGCCGCAAGCCGCCTTTCGCTTCTCCGGCGCGCGCCCAGTTCTGCCAAGGGCTACGCATGACACACGCACTGCGCCTTTATTTCCCTCCTGCCGCCGTGCAGCGCGGCAAGCGCATGGACTCCGCTTTTGCCGGGGCCTGGACGGGCGCTTTGCCCAAGGCGGTTTTGCAGTTCAGCTTTCCGGCTTTTGCGCCGCTGCCCATTTCCTCCCCTTACGCCCCGCTTGCCTTGCCTGACGCGGCGCAGCGCTTCATGCAGAGCGTTTTGCGCGCCCTGCGCACGCAGCACCTGCTTTGGCAGGCGTGGCATCTCTACTTCCGCCAGATCAGCCAGATTCAGGAGAACATCATGGCAACCGCCAAAACACCATCCAAAAAACCGGCCGCCAAGGCCGAGGCCGCCGATGCGCCAGCGCCCGCCTCCAAAGCCGTAGCAGCGCCCAAGGCTCCCGCCGCAAAAAAGAGTGCCGCCAGCGCCGCCGCCAAGGCGGAAAAGCCCGCCGCCAAAGCCGCTGCAGCCAAGAAAGAAGCTGCGCCCAAGGCCCCGGCGGCGGAATCCGGCGTGAAAACGGCTGCAAAACCCGCTGTGAAAACAGCTGCCAAAACAACGGCCAAGCCCGCCGCCAGTGCGGCCGCTGAAGCGGAAAAGCCCGCAAAGAAAGCCGCTCCTGCCAAGCCCGCAGCGGCGGCCCAGCCTGCGCCCGAAGCCCAGGCCGCCGCTCTGGCCGCCAAGTCGGCAGCCAAGAAGCCTGCGTCCCGCTCCAAGGCTGGCAGCGCCAAGAAAGCCGCCCGGCCGGCTCCCAAGACCACGCTGGCGCCTCATGCGCCTTGGCCGCACCACTTTCCCATAGGGGCCAAGCCCTGAGAACCGGTTCAGTGACCGTGCGTGCGGAAAGCGCGGACTTGGGCGCAGCCCCGGCGCTCTGCGGCGTTGCAAGTCCTCGCCGGGTTGCAAGGCGTGGGAGGCGGGCAAGAAGGCGTTTTTCGCTCCTTAATCAATAGCAAGACCTCCCCGCCAAATAAGCGCAAGGCCCCTTTTCAGCTTCCTGAATTTGCTTCTTTTTTTGATGTGCCCAGCCGCCCGCCGCCTTTGCGCGGCGGGCGTTTCGTTTCTGGCTCCGGCCCGCTTTGCTTCCGCCCGCTTCAATCCGCCTGGCCCCGCTCTTTTCCTGCCCACCGTTCGCTTTCATGACCACCCCTGCGCGCCTTGAGCTGCAAGGCATTACCAAGCAATACCCCGGCGTTCTGGCCAATGACCGCGTCTCGCTCACCGTGCAGCCGGGCGAAATTCATGCCGTGCTGGGTGAAAACGGCGCGGGCAAAAGCACGCTGATGAAGATCATCTATGGCGCCGTCCAGCCCGATGCGGGCGAAATGCGCTTTGACGGCCAGCGCGTGCGCATTCACAGCCCGCAGCAGGCGCGCCAGCTGGGCGTGGCCATGGTGTTTCAGCACTTCAGCCTGTTTGACTCGCTCACCGTGGCCGAAAACGTGTGGCTGGGGCTGGACAAAGCCATGCCGCTGGCGCAAGTGCAGCGCCGCATTGGCGAAGTGGCCGCCGCCTACGGCCTGCCGCTTGACGCGCGCCGCCCCGTGCACTCGCTCAGCGTGGGCGAAATGCAGCGCGTGGAAATCATCCGCGCCCTGCTGGCCAGCCCGCGCCTGCTCATCCTGGACGAACCCACTTCCGTGCTCACCCCGCAGGCCGTTGAAAAGCTCTTTGCCACGCTGCGCCAGCTGGCCGCGCAAGGGTGCAGCATCCTCTACATCAGCCACAAGCTGCACGAAATCCGCGTACTGTGCAGCGCCTGCACCGTCATGCGCGGCGGCAAAGTGGCGGGCGTGTGCGACCCCGGGCAGGAAAGCAACGCCTCACTGAGCCGCATGATGATTGGCGCCGAGCCGCCCGCACTGGAGCAGCGCCCGCACGCCATTGGCCAGCCCGTGCTGCAAGTGCGCGGCCTGTCGCTGCCCGCCGCAGCGGCCTTTGGCGTTGATCTGCAAGACATCTCGCTGGACGTGCATGCGGGCGAAGTCGTCGGCATCGCCGGCATTTCCGGCAACGGGCAAAGCGAGCTGCTGGCCGCTCTTTCCGGCGAAGACACGCGCGCGCCGCAGGCGGCCATCCGCATTGCGGACCAGCCCGCCGGGCATCTGGCGCCTGGCAAGCGCCGCGCGCTGGGCCTGCACTTCGTGCCCGAAGAGCGGCTGGGGCGCGGCGCCGTGCCCGAGCTGGGCCTGGCGCACAACCTGCTGCTCACCCGCCGCGAAGCCGCCGGCCCGCTGGGCTGGCTGCGCATGGGCCAGCTGACGGCGCAGGCGCAAGCCATCATGAACCGCTTTGGCGTCAAGGCCGCCAGCCCGCACACGCCCGCGCGCGCCCTCTCGGGCGGCAACCTGCAAAAGTTCATCATGGGCCGCGAAATGGACGCCCGCCCCCGGCTCTTCATCGCCGCCCAGCCCACCTGGGGCGTGGACGTGGGCGCGGCCGCGCAAATTCACGACGCCCTGCTGACGCTGGCCGCCAGCGGCTGCGCCGTGCTCGTGTTCAGCGAAGAGCTGGACGAGCTGCTTGCCCTGTGCAACCGCCTGCACGTCATCGCCCGTGGCCGCCTCTCGCCCTCGCTGCCCCGCAGCCAGGCCAGCGTGGAACGCGTGGGCGCATGGATGAGCGGCCTGTGGGAAGCCGAAGCCAGCCCCGCAGCGGCCTGACTGCGCCCCTGGCCCCTCCAGCCATCCTCGCCTGCATCAGAAACAGGAGCAAATCCATGGGCATGAAAACGGCTTCTGCGCAGTATCCACCGGGACATCATGCTATGAAGGAAGGAGCGAAAAAAGCGCCTGCACATCCAGCTCCGCAACTGAAGCCAGGCCATGAACGGCCCTGCCGCGCGCTCACAGCGGCATGGGCGCGCTTTCCAGCGCCACGCGCTGGGTGTCTGACAGTTGCAGCAGCTCGTGCGTGCGGTCGGCCAGGTACCAGCTGGCGCGCAGCAGGGCTTCTTGCGTGGCGCAGGCCATGTTGGGGGTGATGCGCAGGCGCGGTACGTTGCGCAAAGGGGAATCGGCGGCGATTTGATCGGGTTCGCTCAGGTCCAGCACGCAGGCGCCCAGGTGGTTGCTGCGCAGGGCCTGGGCCAGCGCGGGCAAATCGAACAGGGCGGGCGCGCTGATGCTGGTCCAGAACTGGCCGGTGCGGCAGACGGCCAGGGCGCTTTCGCTGACCATGCCGCGATGGCGCGAGGCAAAGGCCATTTGCACGGCCACCGCGTCGGCGGTGGCCAGCAGCTCGATGAATGTGACGGGCTGCACGCCCAGGCGCTGCCACAAATCGGCCGTGCGGTGCAAGGCGGGGTCAAAGCCGATCACGCGCGCGCCCAAGGCGGTGAGCAAGGTGGCCAGCAGGTGCGCGGTGGGCGTCATGCCCAGCAGGCCGATGACGCTGTCATTGATTTCGCGGCCCCGCAGGGGCACGCCGTCCAGGGGCATGACGGGCTGGGGCGCGCCATTGCGCATCATCATCATCAGGTTGCCCAGCTGGAATTCGGCGTTGGCGCGCACGTTGGCGTTGATGGCGCGCAGCACGCGCACGCGGCGGCGGCGGCAGGCTTCGTCGTCTATGTTTTCGGTGTCGCCGTGCAGGCAGGCCACCACGGCCAGGCAGGGCGCGAAGTCCAGCAGCGCGCTATCCACCCGCACTTCGGGCGTGACGAAAAGGGCGCGCGTTTTGTACAGCCGCCGGTGCAGCTCGGCGCGGTCGTGCGCGAGCATGGGCTGGTAGCTGACCTGGTGCCTGTCAGATAGCCACAGCTGCGCATCGGGCGCCAATTCATCCAGCAGCAAAATCTCCATGTTTTGGCTCCTTGCCTTTTTCCGTCTGGTTACGTCCCTGTGTTGAAGACTGTAACTTTATCATTCACGATTTTTCCACGCACGCGCTTTTACTCATGCCTTTTTCTACTGTGCAAACCGCCGTTTTCCCTGTTGCCGGCCTGGGCACGCGCTTTCTGCCGGCCACCAAGGCCAGCCCCAAGGAAATGCTGCCCATCGTGGACAAGCCCCTGATCCAGTACGCCGTGGAAGAGGCCTGGGCGGCGGGCGTGCGGCACATGGTGTTTGTCACGGGCCGCAGCAAGCGCGCCATTGAAGACCACTTCGACACCGCCTACGAGCTGGAAAGCGAGCTGGAAGCGGCGGGCAAGGCCGATCTGCTGGCGCTGGTGCGCGCCGTGCAGCCCGAAGGCATGCTGTGCAGCTACGTGCGCCAGCCGCGCTCGCTGGGCCTGGGGCACGCCGTGCTGTGCGCGGCGCACATCGTGGGCAACCATCCTTTCGCCGTGCTGCTGGCCGATGACCTGATGGTGGGGCCGCCCGGCGGCGCGCCCGTGCTGGCGCAAATGACGCAAGCCTTCACCCGGCTGGGCCGCTGCCTGCTGGCGGTGCAGGAGGTGCCGCCCGAGCAGGTGCGCCGCTACGGCATCGTGGCCGGGCAGCCGGCGGGCGAGCGCCTGCTGGCCATTGACCGCATCGTGGAAAAGCCCAGCCCCGAAGAGGCGCCCTCGCGCATGGGCGTGGCGGGCCGCTACATCCTCACCCCGCGCATCTTTGACGAAATCCGCAAGCAGCCGCGCGGCGTGGGCGGCGAAATCCAGCTCACCGACGCCATTGCCCGCCTCATGCAAAGCGAGCGCGTGTATGCCTACCAATACGAAGGCGCGCGCTACGACTGCGGCAGCAAGGAAGGTTTTTTGCAGGCCACCGTGGAGCTGGCCCTGCAACACCCGAAGATGGGCGAGGGCTTTCGCCGTTATCTGAAGGGCCTCACGCTCTGACGGGCCTTGCCTTGCGCCAAGGGCGGGCCAGACAATCGGAAAGGAGCTTTTCTTGCTCCTTGCGATCTGCTCTTCTTTTTGCTTCCTGGCAGCCCTGCCCGATTTCTTTCCAACCTTGCTGCCCGCTTTGGCGGGCATTTTTTGTTTCTGGAGCCAAGTCATGAAAGTCGGCATCCTCACTGGCGGCGGCGACTGCCCCGGGCTGAACGCCGTCATCCGCGCCACCGCCAAATCCCTGCTGCGCCACGGGCGGGCCGAAGTCATCGGCATCGCCGACGGCTTTGCGGGCCTGATGGAAGGCAACACCCGGGCGCTGGACTGGGCCGCCGTCAGCGGCATCCTCTTTTCGGGCGGCACCATTTTGGGCACCAGCAACCGGGCCGATCCGCTGGCCTCGCCCGCCAGCGCCGCGCACGCCTGCGCCACGGCGCGCGCGCTGGGGCTGGATGCCATCGTCGCCATCGGCGGCAACGGCACCATGACCATCGCCAACGGGCTGGCTGCGCACGGGCTGAAATTCGTGGGCGTGCCCAAAACCATCGACAACGACATTGAAGGCTGCGCCCAGAGCTTTGGCTTTGACACCGCCGTGGCCACCGCCACCCGCGCGCTGGAGCAGGTGCAAACCACCGGCCAGAGCCACGGCCGCGTGATGATTGTGGAAACGATGGGCCGCTACGCAGGCTGGATTGCGCTGGAAGCGGGCATCGCCGGCGCGGCCGATGCCATCTTGCTGCCCGAAATCGACTTCAACCCCGCCGCCCTCGTGCGCCTGTGCCAGCGGCGCGAGCGCTGCCGCGCGCACACCGTCATCTGCATCGCCGAAGGCGCCAAGCCGGCGGGCGGCGCGCTCACCATCGAGCGCGTCATCCAGGGCAGCCCTGACCCCGTGCGCCTGGGCGGCGTGGCCCACACCCTGCGCGCCCTGCTGGAGCCGCACCTTAAAAGCGAAGTGCGCGCCACCGTTTTGGGCCACGTGCAGCGCGGCGGCCCGCCCACGCCGTATGACCGCATCCTGGCCACCCAATTCGGCCACCAGGCCGCCAGCCTGGTGCTGCAAGGGCGCTTCAACCGCATGGTCACGCTCGCCAGCGACACGCCCGGCAGCGCGCTGGGCGACATCGCCCTGTCGGAAGTGGCCGACCGCACCCGCTGCGTGCCGCTGAATCACCCGCTGGTCATCACCGCCCGCGAAATCGGCGTGAGCTTTGGCGACGAGGCAGATTGAAGCGGCGGGCGGGAAAAACTGCGGACGGCCAGCGCAAGGCCACGCTCCTGATAGCGGCCAAGCCCGTCAAACCGTGCGGCAAAGGCGCAAAGGCGTTTTCTGGCCCCTGAATTGGCTCCTGCTCCTTGGTGAAACCGGAAGCGCAGCCTGCCCCCTATGAACCGGCTTTGAACAGGCTCTGAACATGCTTTTGCCGCCGCCGCCCGCGCCCGTTTACGCCGATGAACACCTGCTGGCCTTTGACAAGCCCGCCGGCTTGCTCGCCGTGCCGGGCCGGGGGCCGGACAAGGCCGATTGCCTCAGCGCCCGCGTGCAGGCCGTCTGGCCCGGGGCGCTCATCGTCCACCGGCTAGACGAAGCCACCAGCGGCCTCATCCTCATGGCCCGCAGCCCGCGCGTGCAGCGCCTGCTGGGCGAAGCCTTTGCGCAGCGCCGCGTGCGCAAGCGCTACGAAGCCGTGGTTGGCGCCAGCGCCGCCGCCGTGGCTGCCGCTTTTGCCGCCGCTTTCACCGCCAGCCAGCCTGAGGCGGACGAGGCGGATGAATGGGCGGATGAATGGCCGCAAGAGCAGGAGGCGGAAAAAGACGAAACTGCCGCCTTGTCTGCCGCCCCGTCAGCCGTTTCCGCCCCGCCCGGATGGGCCGCCATTGGCCTGCCCCTGCTGCCCGACTGGCCGCGCCGCCCGCGCAGCAAGGTCGATCACGCCCACGGCAAACCCAGCCTCACCCTCTGGCGCCCCGCAGGCGGCGGCCCGCTGCCTGGCACGGCGCGCGTGGCGCTGCGGCCTATCACGGGCCGCTCCCACCAGCTGCGCGTGCACCTGGCTGCCATCGGCCTGCCGATTGCGGGCGACGCGCTCTACGCCCCGCCCGCCGCGCAGGCGCTGGCTCCGCGCCTGCTGCTGCACGCCAGCGCCCTGCAACTGACGCACCCGGCCACCGGCAAGCCGCTGCGCCTGGCCAGCCGGACGCAGCATTTCGACGCCCTGTTTCCCCAGGCATGACGGTCCGCCAGCATCAAAAGCCATGAGCGCCGCTCCAGCGCCTTTGCGCAAAAACATCAGAAAAAGGAGCGAATAAAAAGGGCCGAAATACCGCCCTGCGCAATATCCACTAGGACATCATGCTATGGATAAAGGAGCGAAATAAGGCCGGGTATTCAACATTCAAGCCTGCCCGCCCCAGCCTGCCCTCTGCCGCGCGCGGGTTTTCCTGCCTCACAGCGCCACAAAGCGCGGCGCGCCGCGCTCCAGGGCCAGATCGTGCTGGGCCAGCAGCGGCACGCGGGCCATGTTGGCAATGCTGCGCGAGCCGCCCAGGCTGGGGTGGAGCCTGAAGCCATACATCTCCTCCGCCTGCAAGGGGCCAAGCCGGTACGCCAGGCGGGCGAACAGGGGGCGCTGCGCGTCATCTTCCTGCTCGAAGGTTTCGGGGCGCAGCCCGCCCCAGAAGCGGCGCATCTGCGCATCAGCCTCCGCGCCGGGGGCCTGTGCGGGGGCGCGGTCGGCGCTGGCGTAGTGAAAGACGATGCCTTCCAGCGGGCTGATGAGCGCCACCTGCCCCTTGCCGCTGGCCCAAACCAGCAGCTCGCCAAAGGCCGTGCGGGCAATGACGGCCAGATCACGCCGCTGGCGCAGCAGCGTGCCTTGCAGCCAGCGCGCCAGCAGCGACTCGAACTCCTGCGGATTGGTCATCCACATCAGGCCATCGCCAAAACCGCAAACGCCCACCTCGCGCCAGTAAGTGAAAAGCTGCCGGGGCAGCAGGCCCGCGCAGGCGTCAAAAGCCGCCTCCGGCATTGGCTGGGCGTGCACGGGCGAGCCAAACAAGGCCAGAAAGCGCCCGAAGTCTTCATCCAGTGATTGCGGCGTCATGCGTCAGCTCCTTTGCAAAAAGGAAAAAATCAGGCGGCCAGCAGCACCTGCACGAGGCCGCCCGCGCCCACCAGCCACGCGAAAACCAGCAGCCCCAGCAGCAAAGGCCTGATTCCCGCTTGCCGTATGGCGGAAAAATGCGTGGAAAGCCCCAGCGCCGCCATCGCCATGGCCAGCAGCCAGGTATCGGCCTGCACCAGCGCCGCCACCCAGGCGGCAGGCAGCAGGTTCAGCGAATTGAACAGCATCACGCCAATGAAAACGAAGGCAAACCAGGGAATGACGATGCGGCCTTCCCCCTCCTTTTCGCCCTGGCCCGTTTGCCCTTGCGGCGCAGGCGCGCCGCGCCGCCCCAGCCACAGCGACAGCAGCAGCAAAAAAGGCGCCAGCATCATCACGCGGATCATCTTGGTCGTCACCGCAATATCGGCCACCGCCGCATTGATGGCCTTGCCCGCCGCCACCACCTGCGCCACCTCGTGCACGCTGGAGCCGATGTACACGCCAAACTGCCCATCCGACAGCGGCCACCAGTGCCAGGCGTGCATCTGCGGATACAGAAAAATGCCCGCCGTGCCGTAAATCACCACCGTCGCCACCGCCACCGCCACGCGGTCAGCGCCTGCGCGCAGCACCGGCGCCGTGGCAATCACCGCCGCCGCGCCGCAAATGCTGCTGCCCGCGCCCATCAGCAGCACCGTCTGCCGCTCCATCTTCAGCCAGCGCAGGCCCAGCCAGCAAGTCAGCAAAAAAGTGGAAGCGAGCATCAGCGCATCCGCCGCGAAACTGGCCAGCCCCACATCCAGCACCTGCCCCAGCGTCAGCCGGAAGCCATACAGCATGATCCCCAGCCGCAGCAACGGCCCCTTGCAAAACAGCATGCCCGCATGGCAGCGCACCGCCACGCGCGGATAAACCGTGTTGCCCGCCAGCATGCCGATGACGATGGCCAGCGTCAGCAGGCTGAACCCCGCCTGCGCCGCCCACGCGCTGCGCCCCGCCAGCCAGGCCGCCGCAACCACCGCGCCCACCGCCAGCAGCCCCGCCGCCTTGGCCAGCGGCCCCGTTCCTTCAGATCGCATCGCCCGTTTCTCCTGCCGCCATTATCTGGCGGGGGCGGCGGCGGCCTTCTTGCGCCAGGGCAAAACAAGGCGCGGCGGCGCGGCTGGCTGGCGGGCGAATAGGCGCTATCCGTTCATCCACACCCCTGCCAGCAGCAGGGCGCAAACCAGCAGAAAAGCCAGCCATTGGGGCTGCGCCCGGAAATAATCCGCCCAGCCAGCGCGCGAGAAAAAAAGCGTTCCCAGCCAAAAAAGCGCGTAAAACGCATGCAGCAGGGCGATGAACAAAATCAGCCAGAAATGAAAGCCCATGACTTTCGCCCCCATCAGCAGGCAGAAAACCGCGCCCAGCAGCAAATCGGCGCTGACCATGTGAAACACGCCATGCCCCGTCAGCCAGTAATCAAAAGCCTTGCCCGCATCCGCCCGCGCCGGGCCGGGGCGAAGCCGCCGAAACTCCGCGCCGCCCGCGAAAAAATGAATGCCGCATAAAACAAGCTGAACCACGCCCGCTGAAAGAACCCAGTAATTCATGAAACCATCGCCATTTGCTATTGAAACCTGCGCAGAGCCTGGCTGGAAGAAACCGCAGGCCGCCCGAGTCCACGCTTTTCACCCATTCTCCGAATTTGAACAAGCTCTCTGCGCAGCCCATTTTTCAAGAAACAACCTGTCCGGAATTGAAAGCGGCATTCTAAATACAGCAAGCTGGTGACCTGACGCTATTTCTTGATGCCCCGCAAAGTCATGATCCTGAACTTTTTGGGAGGGAACGGCTTATTCCATCTGCTTGATATTCCTGTTCCACAGGGCCATGGTGGTATCGGCGCCTTTCTTGCGGTCGCCCGAATCGAAAGCGGCGAACATTTCCTCAATCTGGGCGTCGATGGCGGGAATGAGGGCGGCATCGCGCTTGAGCTGGCCTTTGGCTTCGGACCAGTAGCGCAGCAGGTTTGCCTTGTTTTGTTCGTAGCTCATTGGCATCAGGTAGCGGTCATGCGCGAACATGGCGCAAAAGGCGACTTCAGTGGAGAAATCGGCGAGGGTTTCTTTGAGAGACATGGTGAGGTTGCTAAAAATATCAATGAACTGGAAAAAATGCCGCCACTGGTTATATAGCAAACCAAAGACGGCATTTGAGAAGAGGCGCGGCTGGCTAGCGTAATTTCTTGATATGGCCGCAGCCCCACAAGGCCATTGCAATGAGAACGCCCTTGTCTTGGTTTCCGGATTCAAAGGCGTAAAACATCTCATCCATCAGGGCATCGATAGGCGCGATGCGGTCCACGTCGCGCCTGAGCTTTGGTTTGGCCTCAGCCCAGTATTCCAATATTCGGGCCTTCCTTGACTTATATGCCATGCGGAAGGCGTGCGGATCCTTTCTTAGCGTAATACCGACCAGTGCGTCGGCAAGATAGCTAAGTGATTCATTCAAAGTCATGGCATAAGCTCTTTGGGAGGAAGGGAATCTTGTTGATATTCTACCTGGGGATGGCATACGAGCCTCCCAGCGCGAATAATTATGTCATGGCCTTCGTGGATGGAACGCCATTATCCAGCTTGCCGGATATTTTCATTCACAAAGACTGCGTGCTGTGCATACAAATATTCATCTGCTCCATCAAGCAGGCGCCCATTTGGCTGTCAAGGGCCGGCTATTCCATTTGCTTGATATTTCTGTTCCACAGGGCCATGGCGGTATCGGCGCCTTTCTTGCGGTCGCCCGAATCGAAGGCGGCGAACATTTCTTCAATCTGGGCGTCGATGGCGGGAATGAGGGCGGCATCGCGCTTGAGCTGGCCTTTGGCTTCGGACCAGTAGCGCAGCATATCGGTCCGGTTTTGTTCATAGTGGATGGAGGGCATCGGATAGCGGTCTGGCGCGAACATGGCGCACAAGGCCACCTCAGTGGAGAAATCGGCGAGCAGTTCTTTGAGTGACATGATTGAAAACGACAGATGTGAATGGAGTGCCGCCATTGGCATTCATGGAACATGGCGGCAATTCATGAAGACATTTTCTACTCAGCGCATATTCCTGATCTGGCCGCCTTTCCATAAAGACATGGCCAAACGCATGCCCTTTTCTCTCTTTCCCGATTCAAAGGCAGTGAACATCTCGTCCATCAAGGCTTCAATGGGTGCAATTTGATCTAAATCTCTTTTCACCTTCTCCCTGGCATCGGACCAGTATTTCAGAATATTTTTCTTGTTCAACTCGTAAGTCATGTGTGGTGATGCATAACGGTCCGGCGCCAGTGTAATGCTGACAAGTTCGTCAGCCAGATAGTCAAGGGATTCTCTTAATGTCATGGCATGAATCATTTTGGAGTGATGGGAAATTTGTTGATATTTCTTCCGGGGATAGCGTAGGAGCCACCCAAAGCATCTGGACGAATGATCATATAATTCCCTTCGTTAATGGAGTGCCACATCCGAATTTGCTGTGTTCGAGGATTCTTGAAGGCTATTGTAGTATCCTGATAAAGATTCCGGCCAAGACGCAAATCAGGAATGCCATACCGATCTGAGTCTGGTGAAACTAGGCGGCGGTTCACGGCAGCTATTTGAGATTGTTGATTCTCGCTAATGCCCAGACGTGCAAATTCAGCCCGTAGGGCGCTGCGCATCGCGCCATCAATATGACTGCCAATAGCCGCATTTGTGTCTCCGCCGAACGGATGAGATAAATCTCCTCTACTTTGCAGTTCTAGTGCTGTTAGGTATGCGGTGTTAACTACTCTCTGCTGGAAATTGAAAATATGCCTCTCAAACTCCTGCACCGTCATATTCTGATTGCCAATGCGAATATCGCGGTAGTTTTCGCCCCAGGTTGCGCGCAAGCGCCGGTCTTGCAGGAAGGCGTTGTAGTCGCTTTGCAGGCGTTGCGCGGTAGCCTGATAGTCGCGCACGAGGTTGCCGCCGTTCACCCAGGCCATCTGGTATTCGTTGGAGACGTTGGTCATGCCCGCCTCGCGCATGCTGACGACGGGCGAAACCGCGCGCATTCCGCGCGGTGCGCGCGGAGCGCCGCCGCCGGTGGGGATGAAGTCGCCGCTGTCGGGCAGGGAGTCTTCGCGGGCCTGCTCGGCGATCAGCTCGCGCACGACCTGGCGGTGAATGTCGCGCAGGTGTTCGGGGATGAATGAGTCGGGCTGGGAGTGGTCCCTGTTGTCGCGCTGGATGGGGCCGCCGCCGCTGTCTTCGCTGATGACGCGGCCAGCGAACGGAGGCGGCGGGTTGCCTGCTGGCGGGGCGGGGGGCGCGGTTTCAATGGGGGCGGGCTGGG
>ERZ773090.501-NODE-501-length-20314-cov-5.65521_pt1 | contig 20314 bp, 16 predicted proteins | sample MGYA00580579_ERZ773090 | MGnify/ENA primary metagenome ERZ773090 (study PRJEB29015, sample SAMEA2738014) | human oral metagenome | biome: human oral; feature: human-associated habitat; material: dental | place: China | collected 2132 ... | reverse complement strand
CGGCAACAAGCACACATGGCTGATCACCGTCATCTACACCTGCGGCTTCGGCTCATTCATCGGCTACTCCGCAGCACTTGCACTCCTCGTCAACCGCGAGTTCCCCGAGGTCTCCTTCGCCTATGCGGCCTTCCTCGGCCCGTTCATCGGGGCGAGCGTGCGCCCCATCGGCGGCTGGGTCTCGGACAAGGTCAACAGTGGATCGAAGGTCACGTTCTACTCGCTGCTCCTCATGCTCGTTGCATGCATTGTCACCGTCATGGGCATTCAGGCGCACAACTTTGCGCTCTTCTTCGGCGCATTCCTCGTACTCTTTTTCTCAACCGGATTTATCAACGCCGCGTCCTTTCGCATGATCCCATTTGTCTTTGACAGTCCCGTCCACGCCTCACTCGTCACGGGCTTCACGGCGGCAATTGCAGCGTACGGTGCGTTCTTCATCCCGAAGCTCTTCGGTCTGTCGTACGCAACACAGGGCAGCGTCATTCCCGCCTTCTACTTCCTCATCGGCTTCACCGTGCTGACCATCGTCATCACATGGTTCTTTTACGCACGTAAGGGCTCCGGCATCAAGTGCTGAGGAAATTTTCACAAGACCGCCGTACGGCGGTCTTTTTATTGAAAAACGATGGATAACAGAGCAGCTGTCTTTCCCGTTCCCCCATCCTATGCTATAATGAAAAAAATTTTAGAAAAAATGAAAGGCAGCTCGTGATTTCCCATGGAAAATGACCTCATACAAAATGCGGCAAAGGACAGCAACAAGATGCTGAACCGCAAGATGAAGATCCTGCTTGACATCGGGCAGACCCTGATGGAGAACGGCGCAGACTGTGCACGTATCGTACGCGATATGACACGCGCCGCAGTTCATCTGTGCATCCCTACGGCGCAGATCCAGTCACACGTCACCTACACGACGCTCATGCTCTGCGTCAGCGACGGCGAACGCTCCTTCACACAGTTTCGCAAATGTATGAAGCACGGTGTCAACCTCGCCGTCATTGCCGCCGTCAGCAAGCTCACATGGCGCATCCTGCGCGGCAACACCCCCATACAGCCCATCGAGAACGCCATCGCACGCATTCGGCAGCGCCCGCTCTGCTATCCGGACTGGGTGATCGCCCTCGGTGCTGCCGTCGGCTCGGGCGGCTCATGCAAGCTCTTCGGCGGCAGCTGGTTCGAGGCACTCATCGCCACCATCGCCGCACTTGCAGGCTTCATCGCACACCGCACGAGCACACGCTACGCCTTCAATCCCTATGCCTGCGCCATGATTACCGGATTTGTCGCCACACTCTGCGCATGGGCGATCCCGATGGCGCTCGGACTTGGCACCATGTGGTACGCGCTCGTCGCGTGTACCATCTTTCTCATGCCCGGCTTCCCGTCTGTCAATGCAGCAAGCGACATGCTCAATCGCTTCACCACATCGGGTATGACGCGCGGGATGGATACCATGCTCATCATCGGCGGCATGACCTTCGGCATCGCCTTTGCCATCCTCGTGGCGGGCGTGCACAACATCTCCGACGTACACATCCAGCCGTCGGACACCTACCTCAATCAGGCGATTGCAGCAGCACTTGCGGCAGGCGGCTTCTCCATCATGTTCAACACACCGAAGAAGCTGCTTGCCATCGTCGCTGTCGAGGGCATCATCACCATGCTCATCCGCAACGTTCTCATGCTTGAGTTCGGCCTTCCGCAGTCCATCGGCTCCTTTGCTGCTGCTGCTGTCGTCGGCATCGCCGCTCTCAAGGTCATCCACATCGTCCACACGCCGAATACCCTGCTCATCATCCCGCCCGTCATCCCACTCGTCCCCTGTGTGCTCCTCTATCGTCTCCTCTTTGCCGTCCTGCACATCCAGACCATCTCCGTCGAGGAGCTCTTGGAGGCTCTCCGCTTCGGCGTCAACGGCATCACCATCATCCTCGCCATTGTCGTCGGTGTCTCCATCCCGAACATTTTTATTCAGAAACGCATCGAGGCACAGCAGCAGCGCGAGATTGATGCCATCATCGCACGACGCGCAGCGGAAGAATAACGCATAGGAGCAAAAAGCCATCTGACATTCTTCGTGCAGATGGCTTTTTCTTTCCTCCAAATCGGTATAGGACATGCTGATAGAATCATAATTTTTATAAATTCTAGGAATGCTTGTATTCGCTTGTTTTATCTGTGGTTACGATCTTTGTGCTCCACACCGGCTTTAAAAAAATTACTTTTTCCGCTTGACAAAAGTGTCTGAATTATAATAAAATCCCAAATAGGGTATACCTTTAGAAATTCTCCCTGCCCGTTTCAACCCTTCTGTATTTTTATCTATCTGTAGTAGGAGGAAAAAACATGATTGTTGGCGTTTCGAAGGAAATCAAGAACAATGAGTTCCGCGTCGGTATGACCCCTGCGGGTGTTGAGGCGATGCGCCGTGCCGGTCATACGGTTCTCATCGAAGAGAGCGCCGGCGTCGGCAGCGGCTTCACGGATGCCGATTACAAGGCGGTCGGTGCCGAGATCGTCTCGGACAAGAAGGCTCTGTTTGATCGCTCTGAAATGATTGTTAAGGTAAAAGAGCCTCTTGAATCTGAGTATGGCCTCTTCCATGAGGGACAAATCCTCTTCACCTACCTCCATCTCGCAGCTGAGCCCGCTCTGACAGAAGCTCTTCTCAAGAAAAAGGTGGTCGGCATTGCCTATGAGACCGTTCTCGGCAAGAGCGGCCGCGGGCTTCCCCTGCTCGCTCCGATGAGTGAGATCGCAGGCCGCATGTCCGTTCAGATCGGTGCACAGTTCCTTGAGAGCCGTTATGGCGGCAGCGGTGTTCTGCTCGGCGGTATCGCAGGTGTCTCGGCAGGTCAGGTTGTCATCATCGGCGGCGGCAACGTCGGCACGAACGCGGCCAAGATCGCTGTCGGCCTCGGTGCACGCGTCACCGTCATTGATCTCTCGATCGAGCGTCTGCGTGAACTCGATGACATCTTCGGTGGACGCATCGTCACAGAGTACTCCTCGAGCTACAACATCGCGAAGTGGGTCAAGGAGGCAGACCTCCTCATCGGCTCCGTTCTCATCCCGGGTGCCCGCACACCAATTCTCGTCACCGAGGACATGGTCAAGACCATGAAGAAGGGCTCCGTTATCGTCGATGTTGCAATCGACCAGGGCGGCTCCATCGAGACCTGCGACCATGTCACGACGCATGAGAATCCGACGTTCGAAAAGCACGGCGTTGTTCACTACTCCGTTGCCAACATCCCGGGTGCTGTTTCCCGTACGTCCACGCTCGGCATCACGAACGCGACAATCTCCTACGCGGTTGACATCGCAACGAAGGGCTACAAGGCTGCGCTCCAGCAGGTGCCCGGCCTCAAGTACGGCCTCAACACGATCGATGGCCACCTCACGAACGAGGCGGTTGCAAAGGCTCTGAACCTCCCGTTCAAGTCGATCGACGAGTTCCTTAAGTAATCCTTTTTCTGACTGCTGAGGGGCTGTTTCACTCCCATATGCGCTGTGAAACAGCCCCTTTTCTTAAAAAATTCGAAAAGAAAGGCTTGGAGGTCTTTGTATGTTTTTTGCGAAGAAAACACTGGAGGACTTCAGTGCGCAGCGCGATGGCAGCGGAATGAAACGCACGCTGAGCACCGTTGACCTTACCTTCCTTGGAATCGGCGGCATCATCGGTTCGGGCGTGTTCGTCCTAACCGGTATCGGCGCCGCTCGCTACGCAGGTCCCGGTATTGTATTATCTTTCGTTGCCGCAGGTCTCCTCTGTATGCTCGTCGGACTTGCCTACGCCGAGCTTGCATCGCTGATCCCGGCTGCGGGCAGCGCGTACGCCTACACGTTTGCCGCCCTCGGTGAGGGCATGGCGTTCCTGTGTGGGTGGTCGCTGATCATCGGCTACATCGTTACCGCGAGTGCGGTCGCCGTCGGTTTCTCCGCGTACTTCTCAGGGATGATGGCGTCCCTCGGGATGGAGATACCGAAAGCACTCCTTACAACGGCGCCGGAGGGTGGCATCATCAACCTGCCCGCTGTCGTCATCACCCTCCTTCTCGGACTTCTTCTCGCACATGGCACGAAGGAGAGCTCGCGTCTCAACACGATCCTCATCTCGCTCACGTTGTGCGCGATTGTCGCATTCGTCGTTGTCACCTCCCCGCACATGGATCTCACGAAGAACATGGAACCGTTCCTGCCCTTCGGCGCTGCCGGCATCATGACCGGCGCAGCGGTGGTGTTCTTCTCCTTCATGGGCTTCGATACGGTTGCAACCTCCGCCGAGGAGTGCAAGACACCGGAGAAGAGTCTCCCGATCGGCATCATCGCCTCGGTCTTTGTCTGCCTCTGCATTTACTCCATCGTGGCATTCGTCCTCACGGGCACGGTCAACTACACGGATCTCGATCGTGCAGACCCGGTTGCCTACTGCCTCCGCCTCATCGGCTACACGAGCCTCGCGAACCTCGTCACCGTTGGTATCCTCTTCGGTATGATTACGACGCTGATCGTTTACATCTTCGGTCAGGCGCGCGTCTTCTTCGCGATGTCGCGTGACGGCTTCCTCCCGAAGGCAATGGCGAATATCCATCCGAAATACGGCACGCCGTACTTCATCACCCTCGTTGGTTCGGTTCTCATTGCATTCATCGCAGGCTGCGTTCCGATGCTCTACATCGTTGAGCTTGCGAACACCGGTGTTCTCGCGGCGTTCTTCATCGTCTTTGTCGGTCTGATTGCGCTCCGCCGCAACTCGCCCGATCTGCCGCGCACGTTCAACTTCCCGCTGCTTTACGTGCTCGCTCCGATCGGTATGGTAGTCTGTCTCTACCTGATCTGGGCACTCTCGCTCGTGACGAACATCACGTTCATCGTCCTAATGGTTCTCGGGTATTTCTTCTACAACAGCTATGCACCTTCACATCGCTGCTGGCAAAGAAAATAACTCGCTTGCACAACCATTGCTTTGCAGCCCGTCTGTTAGACGGGCTGTTTTCTATTGGGGATTATATACTCGCCTATGCCGAAGAAAGACGGTTGCATAAATGTACTGCATACGCTAAAATGGGAACGCTAAATAAATTAGGATGTAGAATGATTCGAAAGGAAGTGCCCGATGCCCAGTCGTGCGGCGTGGGTCGAGATTGACCTTGGGGCGATTGCCCACAACTATAGCGAAATTCGCAGACATACGCGACCCGATGCAAAGCTCTGTGCCGTAGTCAAGGCAGATGCCTACGGACACGGCGCAATTGCCGTTGCGCGCAAGGCGATCGCGGCGGGTGCGGAGTATCTCGCGGTCGCGACGATCTCTGAAGCAATGAAGCTGCGCGAGGCAGGCTTTACAACACCGCTGCTCATCCTCGGTCTCACGAAGCCGGACAGCTCCTTCGACATCGTAGATGCAGACCTCACACAGACAGTCTGCCGTCTCGATCTCGTGCAGGCACTCTCAGCGGAGGCGGTCGCACAGGGCAAGCGAGTCAAGGTACATCTCGCCGTCGACACGGGGCTCGGGCGCATCGGCGTCCACCCTGCAGAAGCCGCTGCCTTTGCGCGTGCCGTCACGGCACTGCCGGGGATTGAACTCGAGGGGATTTTCTCCCACTTTGCGCTCGCGGATATCACGGACAAAACCTTTACGATGGAACAGATCCACCGTTTTCAGGAGGCATGCGATGCGATCGCGGCGGCAGGGATTGCGATTCCGATGCGCCACATTGCGGAGTCCGCAGCGATTCTCGATCTGCCGGACGTGCACTTTGACATGGTGCGTGCGGGCATCCTGCAGTACGGGCTCTGGCCGTCAGACGAGGTAACGCACTCACTGCATCTGCGTCCCGCGATGAAGTTCTGCGCACGCATTGTCTACATCAAGACGATTCCGCCCGGCACGTCTATCGGATACGGACGGCATTTTATCGCACAGCGCGAGAGCCGGATCGCGACGATCTCAGTCGGCTACGCAGACGGCTATCTGCGCGCATATGCGAGCGGCTGTGTGGAGGTGTGCGGCAAACGTGCGCCGATTGCGGGACGCATCTGCATGGATCAGTGCATGATTGACATCACGGATATCCCCGAGGCGAAGCTTGGCGACCGCGTAACACTCTTCGGCTCGGAGACGCTGACGGCGGACGATCTTGCACGTCTGGCGAATACGATCAGCTACGAGGTGCTCTGCCTCGTCTCCAAGCATGTCACACGCATCTATGTAGAGTAACGCACAGCATTTATCCCCGCGATTCCGCGGGGATTTTCTATGGATGCAATCATTCTTATTTGTGAAATCCGTCTCTTTGTGATAAAATAAAAATGTTTTGGGATGCTGCAGGAGGGAACTATGTACGGCAAAGAGGAGGGGCTGCGCACGGCTCTCGGCACAGCGTTCGTACTCGTCTCTGTTGCGGCGGCGATGCTCATTTTGACGGCATCGCTGCTCACACGTGCCGGAATGCCGTTTGCGGCCGCATATACCGTCAGCATCATCGCAGCAATGATGGGGACGCTGTCCGTCTCGTACGGCGGGCGGACGCTCATCGCACTCCCCTCGCCGGCCATCACAGCATGGCTCGTCTACGAAGAGATCATCGCACACGGTCTCGCGTGGCAGGAAATGCTCGGCATCGCAGCGATTTCGTCCTGCGTCGGGGCGGTACTCATGCGTACCAAATATGCCGAAATGCTGTCGCACGCACTGCCCCCGATCATCCGCACCGGGCTTGTTCTGGGGCTGGGGCTGGGTATGCTGATGACAGCCGCACTCTACGCACGCATCCTGCTGCCGTCACCGTGGGCACTGACGATGGGCGGCACGCTCAGCGATCCCCTCACCTACTTTACCCTCATGGGCATTCTGCTGGTCCTTTTGTTCTGCGCACGAGATGTGCGCGCAGCACTTCCGCTCGGTATGGGCGTGGTCGGGCTGCTCACGTGGGCAGAGGGCTTTTGGGAGATCCCTGCTGCACCATTCCTCGAGCCGGATCTCATTTCTCTTCCGCTTGTCCTGACGCTCCCGCAGACAGATCTGTTTTCGGCGGCAGCAGTCGGGCTGACACTTCTTCTGGCTCTCGTGGTCGAGAGTACGGCGGTGCTTGCTGTGCAGCCGGAGGCGATGACACGGCAGCCGCTCGCCCGGCTCTTCGCAGTCGGCGGCGGCGCAGCCCTCATGGGAGCATTTCCGCTTACGATTGCACCCATCTCTGCTGCACTTCCGCCGGGGGAAACGGAACGCCGCATTGCGGGCATCCCCCGGACCGCAGTGTTCTCGGCGCTTCTTCTCGGTTTTCTCCTTCCCTGCGCACCGCTGATGCAGGTACTCACAGAGTTTCCCGCTGTGCCGGCAATTGCACTCGCCGTCATGGGGCTGTTCCTTCTCGCACAGACGCTGCCGAGCCTGAAAGGTGTTCCGAATTTCACGCTGCGCGAGGGCGCAGTGATCGCTGTCTTTCTTCTTTCATCGTATGATATAAAAACGGGGCTGACGGCAGCGCTCTTCACATGGACACTGTTGACGACCGCAAGTGGGGAGCAGACTGCACACAGACCTTTGAAGCTGACGGCGGTCGTTGTCCTGTTTTTCCTGCTGAAATGGATGATATAGGCGCTTTGCTCCGCAAAATATACATTGGGAGGTTCATCTCTTGCGAAAGGCTATTTTTCTACGCGGCTCGATCGCCGCAGCTCTCACGGGATTTTTCATGCTGACATTGACTGCCGGCGAGGCGCGCCGTGTTCACGATCCGGATACGACGACAAAAGTCCGTACGGAACGCGGCTCAGAGGTCGAGGAAAAGCCCGACTTCCGCACGCGTATCGATGCACTCATCAAGGAAGCAGAGAAGGCAAATGCCGTTGCTGCAGAAAAGCCGCTCTTCAGCGTCCCACAGACGCTCTCGGAGTACGACACCGCCATCATCGGCACGCCGCTTGCAAGTCAGGAGCAATGTGTAAACTATCTCCTCAGTGTGAATCCATATCCCGCAATCTCGGTTACGCCGCGCGAACTGGTCGCCTACTACTACGAGGAGGGCGCACGCGAGGGCATTCGCCCCGATGTCGCTTTTGCACAGGCGCTCAAGGAGACCGGATTCTTCCGTTACGGCGGCACGGTGACACCGGATCAGAACAACTACTGCGGGCTCGGCACGACGAGCACGACGGTCAAGGGTGCCTACTTTGCGACCTCACAGATTGGTGTGCGTGCGCATATCCAGCATCTGCTTGCATACGCGTCGACACGTGAGCCCGTGAGCCCCGTCGTCGACCCCAGATACACGCTTGTGCGCAACGTCTATGGCACAAACACACTCGGAAATTGGCAGGATCTCAACGGCCGCTGGGCAGTTCCCGGCGACTCGTACGGACAGAGCATCCTGTCGATGTTCCGCGCAATCCTGCGTAAATAGAGAAGGAGAACGGAAAGATGATCACCGTCAACAATCTGAGCCTGCAGTTCGGCAAGCGCGTCCTCTATAAGGATGTCAATCTGAAATTCACCCCCGGCAACTGCTACGGCATCATCGGCGCAAACGGCGCAGGCAAGTCCACCTTCCTCAAGCTGCTCGCGGGCGAGATCGAGCCGACGGGCGGCATTGTGGATATCACGCCGGGCGAGCGCCTTGCCGTTCTGCAGCAGGATCACTATGCCTACGACGAGGTCGAGGTGCTGCGCACGGTCATCATGGGACATCCGCGCCTCGTGGAGATCATGGACGAGAAGGACGCACTCTATGAGAAGCCCGACTTCTCCGATGAGGACGGCATGCGTGCCTCGGAGCTTGAGGCGGAGTTCGCCGAGCTTGACGGTTGGAACGCAGAGACCGAGGCGGCACAGCTGCTCAACGGGCTCGGCGTTCCCGATGCAAAGCACAGTCTCAAGATGAACGAGCTATCCCCTGCGGAAAAGGTGCGCGTTCTGCTCGCACAGGCACTCTTCGGCTCGCCCGACATCCTGCTTCTCGACGAGCCGACGAACCATCTCGATGTCGCCTCGATCAACTGGCTTGAGAACTTCCTCGCGGACTTCCCGAATACGGTCATCGTCGTCTCGCATGACCGCCACTTCCTCAATCAGGTCTGCACCTATATCTGCGACGTGGACTTCGGCAAGATCTCCCTCTTCGCCGGCAACTACGACTTCTGGTACCAGTCCAGTCAGCTGGCCCTGCAGATGGCAAAGGATGCAAACAAGAAAAAAGAGGAGAAAATCAAGGAGCTCCAGACCTTCATCCAGCGCTTCTCGGCGAACGCATCGAAGTCCCGTCAGGCGACCTCGCGCAAGAAGCTGCTCGACCGCATCACACTCGACGATATCAAGCCGTCCACGCGCCGCTATCCGTACATCGCCTTTACCCCCGACCGTGAGGCGGGCGACCAGCTGCTCACCGTCGAAGGACTCTCGAAAGAAGTTGACGGCCGTCAGCTCTTCAAGAACATCAGCTTTACCCTCAAGAAGGGCGACAAGGTCGCCTTTGTCGGCCCAAACGGCGCAGCAAAGACCATGCTGTTCAAGATCCTCATGGGCGAGGAGGAGGCGGATGAAGGCACGTTCAAGTGGGGCGTGACGACAACGCAGACCTATCTCCCTGCCGACAACAGTTCGTACTTCGACGGTGTTGAACTGAATCTCGTCGACTGGCTGCGCCAGTACTCGAAGGATCCGGACGAGACGTTTGTGCGCGGCTTCCTCGGCCGTATGCTCTTCTCGGGTGAGGAGAGCCAGAAGCGCGCTGAGGTCCTCTCGGGCGGTGAGCGCGTGCGCTGTATGCTCTCGCGCATGATGCTCTCGGGTGCGAATGTGCTCATCTTCGACGAACCGACCGACCATCTGGATCTTGAATCCATCACCGCACTCAACAACGGGCTCATGTCGTTCAGCGGCACGATCCTCTTTGCCTCGCGCGATCATGAGTTCACACAGACCGTCGCGAACCGCATCATCGAGATTACCCCCGTCGGCGTCATCGACCGCATCTCGACCTACGACGAATTCCTCAGCAACGAGACCGTAAAGCAGCAGCTTGCAGAAAAGTATAAGGCGGCGGAGTAATTTTTCAAAAAAGGGAATATCGAATGCTCCGCGACACCTACGGGAGGTGAGATCATGCTGGGTACATTGTTACAGGGCACAGAAAACAAGAACGCTGCCCTGCGTCTGCGTGAGATGGTCACCGTCCTGCGCCGTCACGAAATCGTGCACGGTCTGACCCCTGTAAAGCTGCGCGCCATCTTCGAGGATCTCGGCCCCACCTTTGTCAAGTTTGGGCAGATCATGAGCATGCGCCCCGACTTCCTCCCGACGGAGTACTGCGATGAGCTCATGAAGCTGCAGACGGGGGCGCGTCCCCTCCCCTTTCCCGTCATCCTCTCCATCGTGGAGCAGGAGTACAACCGCGAGTGGAACAAGGTGTTCCGCATGATCGACAGCACCCCGCTCGGCTCTGCTAGCATTGCTCAGGCACACCGCGCAACGCTCACCTCGGGCGAGGAGGTCGTCATCAAGGTGCAGCGCCCCGGCATCCACGAGGTCATGCGCATGGACCTCACCCTCATGAAGCGTGCCGCCACCATCATCCGCCTTGTCAACCGTGACAACAATGTCGTAGACTTCCGCGCACTCATGGATGAGATGTGGAATATCGCAAAGCAGGAGATGGACTTCCTCATTGAAGCGGGACATATTGAGGAGTTTACCCATCTCAACCGCGACAATCCGTTCATCTCCTGTCCACGCGTGCTGCGTGATCTCTCCACGCAGCACATCCTCGTCATGGAGTACATCGACGGCATCCCGCTCGACCAAACCGAGGCACTGCACGCAGCCGGTGTTAACGTCACACAGATTGGACGACGGCTCGGCGAGAACTATGCGAAGCAGATCATCGAGGACGGATTCTTCCACGGCGATCCGCACCCCGGCAACATCCGCGTGCGCGGCGGCACAATCGTCTGGCTTGACCTCGGCATGATGGGCCGTCTCAGCAACCGTGACCGCTCAGCGCTGCGTCGCGCGATCCTCGCGCTCGCAACCCATGATACCTTTGAGATGAAGGCCGCCGTGCTTGCCCTCGGCATTGTGAAGGGACGCATCAACCACGCACAGCTCTATCAGGACATCGACGTGATGATGGAGCAGTATGGCTCCCTCGATTTCAGTGACGTGCATATGGGCGTGCTGACGAATCAGATCCTCGGCATCCTGCGCATGCACCACATTGGCTGCCCGAGCGGGCTCGCCATGTTCGCGCGCGGCGTCATGACTGTGGAGATCGTCATGCGGCGCTGTGCCCCCGAGGTCAGCTTCCTCGAGATCTTTGCGCGCAGCCTCTCACTCGGCATCGTGCAGGGCATGACATGGCGCGAGGGACTCACCAAGGCACGGCAGGAGGGCATCATGCTCCTGCGCAAATCCGTCCAGATTCCCGAGCAGCTCGCCGATCTCCTCAAGATGACCATGGGCGGACAGACAAAGCTCAACATCGATCTCACCGGCTCGGAGGAACCCGTCCAGCGCCTTGACAAGATGATGAACAAGCTCATCATGGCTCTCCTGTGCGCAGCGCTCCTCATCGCATCCAGCACCATCTGTACGACGGATATGCAGCCGCAGATCGGCGGGATTCCTTTTCTCGGCATCCTTGGCTATCTCATCGCGTTTATCCTGAGCATTCGGCTCATCTGGAATATCCATAAGGGAGTGTAGTATATGCGTGGAATTCGCGGTGCCATCACGGTCGAGCGCAATGATAAAGAAGAGATCTGGCAGGCAGCACAGGAACTGATCGCGGAACTCTTGCGCACAAACGACATCGCAGCGTCGGATATCGGCGCGGCGATCTTCAGCGTGACCGAGGATCTGACGGCGGCATTCCCGACCGCAGGCGCACGCCGCATCACAGGATTTGACCTCGTCCCCCTCTTCGATGCGCGTCAATGCGCCATCGAGGACAGCCTCTCGCGCTGCATTCGCGTGCTCCTCCTCGTCAATACGGAGCGTGCACAGACGGACATCCATCACGTCTATCTGCGTGAAGCGGCGCATCTGCGGCCCGATCTGGAGGGATAAATCAGCAACAAAAAAACACCGTATTACGGTGTTTTTTTGTTGTGATTAAATTCAGCGCTGACGCATCCATGCGGGAATGTCGATGATATCCGTACCGCCCGTACCCGTGTTTGGTTCCACGACGTTCATGCGGCGGTTGTTTGCCGTAGACGCGTTCCCCATATTCGGAGGAACGATTGCTGCAGCGGGACGCGCCTGTGCCTGCGGCTGTGCCGGCTGCGCGACTGCTTTTGGAGCGGACGCACCGCCCATCCCCGGCATGGAGATCCAGTCCGAAGTGATGAACCCTGCATCGCTCTCCACAGGTGCGGCAGCGGTGTTGTCCGTAAGACCAAATCCCGTTGCAACGACGGTGACGCGGACACTGTCTTCGAGATTCTCATCCACGCCAATGCCCCAGATGATATTCGGCTGGCTCACGTTCGTTGCACTCATAATCATGCTGGTCAGCCATTCGGATGCCTCCGTGACCTCAAGCATGCTGAGTGTCTTGGAGCCCGTAAAGTTCATGATGACGGAGGTTGCACCCTCGATGCTGGTCTCGAGCAGCGGCGACTCGATCGCTGCCTTGGCCGCCGCTACGGATGCACCCTCGCCGCGCGCCTCGCCGATGCCCATGATCGCCGCACCGCCATTCTCCATCGTGGTCTTAACGTCTGCAAAGTCGAGGTTGACGACCCCCTGATTCGTGATGAGATCGGTGATGCCCTTGACCCCCTGCCAGAGCACGTTGTCCACTTTGCTGAATGCCTCGGTGACGGGCGTACTCTTGTCGATGATCTTCATAAGACGGTCATTGGGGATCGTGATGATGGTGTCGACGTGCTGCTGCAGGTTCGTGATGCCGGAATCTGCGTTGCGCGCACGTGCCATTCCCTCATAGGAGAACGGGCGCGTCACGACGGCAACGGTGAGCGCACCGAGCTCGCGTGCGCACTCGGCAACGACGGGGGCAGCGCCCGTACCTGTGCCGCCTCCCATGCCTGCGGTGATAAAGACCATATCCGCACCGCGCAATGCCTCCACGATCTTCTCACGGCTCTCTGTTGCAGCCGCCTCACCGATCTCGGGACGTGCGCCTGCACCGAGGCCGCGCGTGCGCTTCTCACCGATCTGGATGCGCAGCGCTGCCTTCGACTGGAGCAGCGCCTGGGCATCCGTGTTGATGGCAACAAATTCGACCCCCTGCAAGCCGGAGTCGATCATATTATTTACCGCGTTGCCGCCGCCGCCGCCTACACCGACAACGATGATCTTTGCGAGTTCCTCAAAGTTATCATCCATTTCGAACACAACTTCAGCCTCCATATCGTTTTTGTATCATGCGTTTCTATCAAAAAACAATAATTATCCTCGCATATTTTACCATGAAACTCATTATTTTTCTATAGCAGGCGAAATTTTTTAGGTAATTTTATTGTGCACCGTCGCGATAGTCCTTGAGCAGATAGCGGCGCAGGATTGCGAGGTTCTTGAAGATGCGAAAGCCAAATGCAAGCAGGGCGACGTAGTACAAGTCGATGCCGAGGCGGTCGCCGATAAAGACGAGCGCCGCAGCGAGGAGTGTGTTCGAGAAGAATCCCGTGACAAAGACGTGCTTGTCAAAGCGCTCCGCAACTGCCGCACGCAGGCCGCCGAAGGCAGCGTCAAGCGCAGCAACAAGCGCGACGGAGAAGAGTTTTGAGTAGGCGAGAGGGATAACGATGGGACTGTTGTAGCCAATGAGAAGTCCGATCGCAAGGCTGATGATGACGATGTAGATCATTTGCTTCCCTCCTCACGCTCTGCCGTCTCACGTGCATAGCTCTGGCGGATGCTCCCGCGATAGGGTGGGATGTAGACATCATCACTCACCTTGATGTCCAGCTGAATCCCCCAAACGCTCAGGGTCTCAACGACACCGCCGCGCATACGCAGGGAGTTCTCGAGCGATTTCTTGTCGCCGATGGCATGGATCTCAAACGGCGCAGAGGAGCGGACGTTGTTCACTGACAGCGTCGGCCCCGCGCAGCGGATCTCGGAGATGCCCGTCAGCCGCTGCCCGTTGATGGAGATCGCCTCCGCCCCCGCCGCACGCAGTTCGTTGATGACGCGCAGGAGATCATCGTCATGGATGACGTAGAGGTTCGGATTTTCGCCTGCCTTGACGGGCTTCGCGCTGTCGTCCATACGCACAATAACCCCCTCCCCCACAAGGGGGACGAGTGCAGCGCGATAGCGCAGCATATTCTGATCCTCCTTATTGTCCATGTCGGCGGCCGCCGCCTGCATCTTGCGCAGCTCCTCACCGAGCTCGTCGCGTTCGTGCTCGGTCTGGAGCAGACGATCGGAGATCTCTTCAATGCGCTGCTGGGACAGGCTCCCTTTCCCGTCCTGCGCCGTACGGAACTGCACGGCGATCATGAAGCCGATCAAGACACAGACGAGTGCAATCAGCCACCCGCCTTTCCAAAATTGTTTCATTTACTTCCCCTCTGTGGTTTTATCTGCGAGTTTGATGAACGGCGCGTCATAGCTGAAGTCGACAAACTCCACCGTATGCCGCGTAGTCCTCTGATCCTGCAAGAAATCCTGTGTAAGTCCCGCTTTTTCCGGAATCCGCCCGAGCTCTCCGAGGCGGATGGGCAAGGCGGTCTTCGTGTAAGCGACAACAGCCGTTGGAACGGTGATGTTGACCTCTGAGATCTGGCTGATGTTCGCCGGGTCGATCTTGCCGAGGAAGGTGATCACCTTTGCCACCTGTGCGTTGTCATTGTCGTCCCCAATGTAGAGGTCACGCAGCTTTACGCCGGTGATGATGGGGATGTCCGCCCCTTTGAGAGAACGATAGCTGGCGATGACCTTCCCCTGCCGGTCAAAATCCAGATATCCATAGTCACACGCGACCGTTGCAACGGGAATCCGCTCAACGATGTCCATCTCGATCTTATTCGGCAGCTGCCGTCGTACGACGGCAGATTCAATCCGCAGATCGTTGAGCAGATTCGTCGTCATGGCATCTGTCTTGAGTTCAAAGAGGCGCTGCCCGTACTGGATGCGCGCGATCTCACAGAGCTCATCCGTATCCAGATGAACATTGCCACGTACGATCAGCTGCTGAAAGGTAAAGAGCGGCGAGTAGATGAGCACAGCGATGACTGCCGCGGCACACAGGAGGTAGAGCGCCCCCTTGAGTACGCGTCGTGAACTCATCGATGGTACCCTGCCATCGCGAGAATTTTCTCGCAGAGCTCAGGAAACTCAATGCCGACAGCACGTGCGGCATCGGGAACGAGCGAAGTCTCCGTCATGCCCGGCACTGCGTTGACTTCGATGGCGTACGGCTCGCCCGCATCACTCAGCATGACATCGAGGCGCGCGACCCCCGCGCAGCCGCATGCAGTAAACGCACGCACGGCGAGATCCTGTACCCCCGCCGTACAGTCCTCGGATATTTCTGCAGGAACGATATGTGCCGATGCGCCCGGCGTGTACTTGCTCTCGTAGTCGTAGCGTCCTGATGTCGTCGTGATCTCAATGACGGGCAGCGCCTCCGCGTGCGCGGGTGTGCCCCAGACAACGACGGTCAGCTCGCGCCCATGGATGAACTCCTCGATGAGCACCTCATCTCCATAGGTAAACGCCTCGTCGATCGCCTTTTGGAGTTCATCTGCACGCGTCACGATGTAGACACCGATGCTCGATCCCTGCTCGGGGGCCTTGACAACGACGGGCAGGTCAAATGCTGCACGCACATGCTCCGCCGTGTGTTCGTCCCGCTCTGCCGCATGGAGGCAGCGGAAGCGCGGTGTTGCAATCCCCTCCGCGCGAAAGATGCGCTTTGCCGTCAGCTTGTCCATCGTAAGCGCTGCGGCGCGAACGCCCGAGCCTGTGTAGGGAATGCCGAGCATATCGAGCGTCCCCTGCAGGATGCCGTCCTCGCCGTACTTGCCATGCAGGGCGTTAAAGACGATTGCGGGGCGGAGTTTGCGAATCTCCTCGGCAAATGTAGGCGGATGCAGTTCCATACCGACGGCGGGATAGCCCTTCTCACGCAGCGCCGCAAGGATTGCCCCGCCCGAGCGGCGCGATACCTCAGCCTCACTCGACGGCCCGCCCATGACGACGACGATGGGTGCCTCCTCCTGTCCTGCCGTACCATTCTTCAGCTGCTCGACCAGAGCCTCCCCAACCTCGAGGATGTTGCCCGCTCCCATTGTGATGACGAGATCGCCTGCCCGCACATGCTGTGCAAGATAGCGTTCGAGGTCGGTACGCTCCGGCAGGTAGACGGCATCCTGCCCCGTCTGCCGTGCGACCTCCTCCATCAGCGTCTCGCCGCTGATGCCCGGAATCGGTGTCTCTCCTGCTGCGTAGACATCGGTAAGGAGCAGCAGATCGGCAGCGGCAAAGCACGCACCGAACTCCTCGCGCAGGAGCTGCGTCCGCGTGTAGCGATGCGGCTGAAAGACGCAGATGAGGCGTGTGGGGTTCGTCGCACGCGCCGCCGTCAGCGTCACGGCGATCTCCGTCGGATGGTGCGCGTAGTCGTCCACCACCCAGACACCGCGCTCCTTGCCCTTTGTCTGGAAGCGGCGCTTTGCCCCGTGGAAGCCGGCAAGTGCGTCCCGAATCTGCGCAAACCCGACATCCGCGAGCCGCGCGACGGCAATACAGGCGAGCGCGTTGAGCACGTTGTGCCGCCCCGGAATATTCAGAGAGACGCGCCCCATCTCCGTGCCGCGTTCGTAGACAGTAAAGGAGATAACGGCCCCCTGCGTCTTGATGTCCGCCGCACGGTAATCCGCCTCCCGATCAATAGCATAGGAGATGACGCGCCGCTCTGTCTTTGCCGCGATCTCGCGCAAAATCTCGTTTTCGAAGCAGAGGACAGCCGTGCCGTCCTCATCCGTCTGATCGACAAATGTGCGGAACGCCTCGATGATCTTCTCCATCGTGCCGTAGTAATCCATGTGGTCGTCCTCGACATTTGTCACAACGGCAATGTGGGGACGCAGCTTCAGAAAGGAGCCGTCGCTCTCGTCCGCCTCGGAGACGAGGTAGCGGCTCGTGCCGAGCTTCGCGTTCGTACCGAGATCCGGCACCTCGCCGCCGACGATGATGGTCGGAGATATGCCCACGCGGTCGAGCGTCACGCCGATCATGGAGGTGGTCGTCGTCTTGCCGTGCGAGCCTGCGACCGCGATGCCGTCGTACGCGTTGACCAGAGCCGCGTTGATGTCCGAACGATGGAGCTTCGGGATGCGCAGATCCCACGCGGCAATCACCTCGGGGTTGTCGTAGGGAATCGCCGTGGAGACGACGATGGCATCTGCACCGCGCACGTTCTCCGCACGCTGGCCATCCGTCCATACACGTGCGCCGAGGCGTACGAGCTCCTCGATGATGGGCGATGCCCCCTGATCGGAGCCGGACACCTTGTAGCCGAGCAGGAGGAGAATCTTGGCGAGCGGGCTCATCCCCGCCCCGCCGATGCCGACAAAATGTATGTTGTGAATCCCCTTCAAGTCCTTGAGCAACGCTCTCACCCTTCTTTACAAATCCGCAGCGCAAGTGCCGCAATTTCCTCTGCCGCCTCGGGCTTTCCGAGACGTTTCATCGCCGCCGCCATTACCGCACGGCGTACATCGTCTGTGAGCAGTGCATGGAGCGCTCCCTCCAGCGCAGCGGGACTGACATCGCGGTTGAGGATCACCTCTGCCGCCCCCGCCGCCTCGACAGCGCGCGCATTTTTCTCCTGATGGTTCTCCGCCGCATACGGGTACGGGATGAGGATTGCGGGCACCCCCCGTGCCGCGAGTTCCGCCAGCCCCGTTGCGCCCGCGCGAAAGACAGCAACGTCCGCCATCGCCATCGCCTCTGGCATGTTGTAGAGATACGGCAGGACGCACAGATGCGGATGCTCCTCGAGCCGCACGCCCGTACGCTGAATACGTGCGAGCGTGTCCTCATACTCATCCGCGCCCGTCACATGGAGATATTGTACCGCCGTCTGCTTCGCCGCGTGCGCGATGACCTCGACCATCGCACGGTTGATCGAGCGCGCCCCGCGGCTGCCGCCCGAGACAAGCACAGTCTTCTTCGCGGGGTCAAGGCCGAATGCCTTGGCCCCCGCCTCACGCGTTGCCGTCAGCACCTCGGGGCGGATCGGATTGCCCGTCACATAGGTCTTTTCCTTCGGAAAAACGCTCTGTGCATCCTCCATGCCGACGGCAATCGCTGTCGCAAATTTTGCAAGGATGCGGTTCGTTACCCCCGCAAAGACGTTCTGCTCCTGCACGAGTGTCGGCACGCCCGCTAGACTTGCCGCAAGCAGGATCGGTCCCGCGACATAGCCGCCCGTCCCGATCGCAACAGCGGGCTGAAACGCCTGTACAATGCCGCGCGCACGCGCAACCGCACGCAGCGCACGCCATGCACGGCCGATGTTGGCAAGCGATAGGTTCCGCTGAAAGCCCGCAAGATCCATTGCGACAAAGTCGATGCCCTCGCGCGGTACAATGTCCGCCTCAAGTCCATTCTTCCCGCCGACATAGAGGATGCGCACGGATGGCTCACAGCGCTGAATGGCGCGGATGATGGTGAGTGCGGGATAGATGTGACCACCCGTTCCACCGCCGGATACGATGATATTCATAGCGCGTTCACGAGTCTCTTGAAGTCCCGCCCTCGCTCCTCGTAGCCGCCGTACATATCAAAACTGGCACAGGCGGGTGAGAGCAGCACCGTCTGCGGGGGAGCGGCAAGCTCCCGCGCCGTCTGCACGGCCTTCTCCATGAGATAGCCTGCACGGTGGATGTGCTCCGGCGCAATTCCCGCATCCAGTGCCGCTGCACCAAAGCGCTCCGCAGCATCGCCGACGAGGATCAGTTCATCGACACGCGCATGTACGAGCCCCATGAATTCCGTGAGGTCGGTCAGCTTGTCATCGCCGCCCGCGATCAGGATCATGTGGCCGTCGAATGCCTCAAGTGCCTTGATCGCCGAATCTGTATTCGTCGCCTTCGAATCGTTGTAGTAGCTGACACCGTCCAAGGTTCGCACGAACTCAATGCGGTGCTCCACGCCCTTGAACGCACGCAGGACAGGGCGCATCTCGGCGGGCATCACTCCCGCAAAGAAAGCCATCGCCGCTGCGGCAAGTGCGTTTTCGACGTTGTGCCCGCCCGGAATGCCAAGTTCTCGCGCAGGGATCAGCACATGCTCCACACCGTCCCAGCGAATGACGATCATGCCGTCCGCACGCACGGCTGCGCCCTCCACCAGCTCCGCGCGGCGGCTGAAGAAGCACACCCTCCCCTTTGCACGCTCTGCCATGCCGCGCGTATGCGGATCGTCATAGTTCAGCACGAGAACATCCTCCGCCGACTGCGCGGCGAAGAGCTTTTCCTTCATCGCCTGATAGACCTCCATCGAACCGTGGCGGACAATGTGGTCGGGGGTCACATTCAACTCTGCGACAATATGTGCGTGAAAATGCGCGGTCGCCTCCATCTGGTAGCTGGAGATCTCCGCAGCGATCGCACCGTCTGCGGGGGTCTCCTGTGCCACGTCGATGAGCGGCACACCGATGTTGCCGCCGACCCCGACCGTCGGAAAATGCGCGCGCAAGAGCTCCCCAAGCAGGGTCGTCGTCGTCGTCTTTCCATTCGTCCCCGTGACGGCACAGATGGGTGCACGTGCGATCTCCCCCGCGAGCTCTACCTCCGTGGTCACGCGGATCCCGCGTGACCGCGCTGCCTGAACGAGCGGGATATGATCCGGCACGGCCGGAGACAGGACGATGAGATCCGTTCCCTCGATCAGTTCTTCCCTTTGTGCACCAAAGACGCAGGAGATTCCCTGCGTCCGCAAATCCTCAATATGTTTCTGCGTTACCGCATCTTTTTCCGCGTCCGCCTCTTCCTTCGCATCCGAGAGCGTCACGCGTGCGCCCGCTGCCACAAGATACCTCGCCGCAGCAAAGCCGCTGATGCCCGCCCCAATGACGAGCGCAGACTGATTCTGATAGGACAATTCCCTGTGTCCCCCTTAGTATGAATTCGTATTGATTTTATATCGGTTATCACGGGTGAATAGATGTTGGGCAGCTTAGTGCGTTTCCCTAAGCGACCCCTAGTGGAGCAAGTGAGTAAATACTGACCTGTCCAAGAAGCAAGTCCGTAGGACGAAGCTAATTGGGGAACAGGTCGTATGGGAAAACGTCCCAAGAACACAAGCGTTAGCGAAGTGTGATTG
>ERZ773090.500-NODE-500-length-20391-cov-7.75236_pt1 | contig 20391 bp, 15 predicted proteins | sample MGYA00580579_ERZ773090 | MGnify/ENA primary metagenome ERZ773090 (study PRJEB29015, sample SAMEA2738014) | human oral metagenome | biome: human oral; feature: human-associated habitat; material: dental | place: China | collected 2132 ... | reverse complement strand
AAAAAAATCTGATGAAGAGAAAGAAAGAGCAAAATATGAAGTGAAAAATATTGATAACTTAAAAGAAGATGAAGTTACAAAATGTCCAAGTTGTGGAGTTCTTTCTCATAAATCAGAAATAAGAGCAAATATGAAAATGTGCCCTAATTGTAATCACTATTTTAATATGAGTGCAAGAGAAAGAATAGAACTTTTAATAGATGAAGGAACTTTTAAAGAAGAAGATGCTACTTTAACTTCTGCAAATCCTATAAATTTTCCTGAATATGCTGAAAAAATTGAAAAGGCTCAACATGATTCTGGAATGAATGAAGGAGTTATAAGTGGAATAGGAGAAATAAATGGTTTAAAAGTTAGCATAGCTTGTATGGATTTTAACTTTATGGGAGGAAGTATGGGCTCTGTTGTAGGAGAAAAAATAACAGCAGCCTTAGAAAGAGCAATAGAACATAAAATACCAGCAGTTGTTGTTGCAATATCTGGTGGAGCAAGAATGCAAGAAGGATTAACTTCACTTATGCAAATGGCAAAGACATCTGCTGCCGTAAAGAAAATGAGATTAGCAGGTTTACCTTTTATTTCTGTACCAGTTAATCCAACTACTGGTGGGGTAACTGCTTCATTCGCTATGTTAGGGGATATAATAATAAGTGAACCAAAAGCAAGAATTGGATTTGCTGGACCAAGAGTTATTGAGCAAACTATTAGACAAAAACTACCTGAAAATTTTCAAAAAAGTGAATTTTTACAAGAATGTGGAATGGTAGATGTTATTGCTAAAAGAGAAGATTTAAAAGCAACTATATTTAAAGTGCTTAATGACATTATTTAGGGAGGTAAATTATGCAATTTGAATTTCAAATAGAGGAATTAGAACATAAAATAGAAGAATTAAAAAAATTTAGTGAAGAGAAAGAAGTAGATTTATCTGATGAGATAGCCAAATTAAAGGATCAAAGAGATATAGCACTTAAAGTTCTATATGATGATTTAACAGATTATCAAAGGGTTATGGTATCAAGACATCCAGAAAGACCATATACATTAGATTATATAAAATATATAACAACTGATTTTGTAGAATTACATGGAGATAGATTATTTAGAGATGATCCTGCAATAGTTGGAGGACTTTGTAAAATCGATGGAAAAAACTTTATGATTATTGGACATCAAAAAGGTAGAACTATGCAAGAAAAGGTTTTTAGAAACTTTGGAATGGCAAATCCAGAAGGTTATAGAAAAGCTTTAAGGCTTTATGAAATGGCAGGAAGATTTAAACTTCCTATTTTAACTTTTATTGATACTCCTGGTGCATATCCTGGGCTTGAAGCAGAAAAGCATGGTCAAGGCGAAGCTATTGCTAGAAACTTAATGGAAATGAGTGGAATAAAAACTCCAATAGTTTCTGTTGTTATTGGTGAAGGTGGTTCAGGAGGAGCATTGGGACTTGGAGTTGCTGATAAGGTATTTATGCTTGAAAACTCAGTATATTCAGTAATTTCCCCAGAAGGTTGTGCTGCAATATTGTATAAAGATCCTAATAGAGTTGAAGAAGCAGCAAATAATTTAAAATTATCATCACATAGTTTATTAAAAATAGGATTGATAGATGGAATTATAGATGAAGCTCTTGGTGGAGCACATCGTGGACCAGAAGATACAGCTTTTAATCTAAAAAAAGTAGTTTTAGAAGCAGTGGAAGAACTTGAAAAAATACCAGTAGATGAACTGGTAGAAAAAAGATATGAAAAATTTAGACAAATGGGTGTCTTTAATAGATAAGGGTGGAAATAGAAAAAATGGAAAAAAAATTAGCTATATTAACAAGTGGTGGAGATGCACCAGGAATGAATGCTGCAATAAGAGCGACAGCAAAAATTGCTGAGTCTTATGGCTTTGAAGTTTATGGAATAAGAAGAGGATATTTAGGAATGTTAAATGATGAAATATTCCCAATAACTGGTAGATTTGTATCAGGAATTATTGATAAAGGTGGTACTGTTTTACTAACTGCTCGTTGTGAAGAATTTAAACAAGCTAGATTTAGAGAAATTGCAGCAAATAATTTAAAGAAAAAAGGGATAGAATATCTAGTTGTTATAGGTGGAGATGGTTCTTATCGTGGAGCTAATTTACTATATAAAGAACATGGAATAAGAGTGGTTGGAATACCTGGAACTATTGATAATGATATCTGTGGAACAGATTTCACTCTTGGATTTGATACTTGTCTTAATACAATTTTAGATGCAATGTCAAAAATAAGAGACACAGCAACTTCTCATGAAAGAACAATTTTAATTCAAGTTATGGGAAGAAGAGCAGGAGATTTAGCACTACATGCTTGTATAGCAGGTGGTGGAGATGGGATAATGATACCTGAAATGGATAATCCTATTGAAATGTTAGCATTACAGCTAAAAGAAAGAAGAAAAAATGGTAAGTTGCATGATATAGTTTTAGTTGCAGAAGGTGTTGGAAATGTATTTGAAATTGAAGAAAAATTAAGAGGACATATCAATAGTGAAATTAGATCGGTTGTTTTAGGACATATTCAAAGAGGAGGAACACCATCAGGACGTGATAGAGTTCTTGCAAGTAGAATGGCAGCAAAAGCAGTAGAAGTATTAAGTAAAGGGGAAGCAGGAGTTATGGTTGGAATTGAAAAAAATGAAATGGTAACTCATACACTTGAAAAAGCTTGCTCTGTTGAAAAAAGAAAGAGTATTGAAAAAGATTATGAATTAGCACTTTTATTATCAAAATAATTAGAAAGTGAGGTATTAAATGGATAGTGTTTTAGAATTAGTGAGAAAAGAAAGAAGAAAAAACCAAATTAAAAGAGAAATTGAAGATAATGACAAAAAAATTAGAGATAATAGAAAAAGAGTAGAATTGTTACTTAATTTAAAAGATTATTTAAAAGCTAGTATGTCTTATGCAGAAATAATAGATATTATAGATAATATGGAGTCTGACTATGAAGATAGAGTTGATGATTATATCATAAAAAATGCAGAGCTTGGGAAAGAAAGAAGAGAAATTAATAAGACTATAAAAGAATTTAAAAAATCAGTTAGTTAGGAGCTAAGTGAATGCCAACTAAAAGTTTAGAAAGATTGATTTTAGAATTTAATAAGTTACCAGGTGTTGGACAAAAATCAGCAACAAGGTATGCCTTTCACATTTTAAATCAATCTGAGGAAGATGTTAAAAATTTTGCTGAGGCACTTTTGGCAGTTAAAGAGAATGTAAAAAAATGTCATATATGTGGCAATTACTGTGAAAGTGATACTTGTAGTATATGTTCTGACAATACAAGAGACCATAAAATAATTTGTGTTGTTGAAGAAAGTAAAGATATTATGATTTTAGAAAAAACAACAAAATATAGAGGTGTCTATCATGTCTTAAATGGTAGACTTGACCCTTTAAATGGGATAACTCCAAATGAACTTAATATAAAGTCTTTACTTGAAAGAATAGCAAAAGATGATATAGAGGAAATAATTTTAGCAACTAATCCTAATATTGAGGGAGAAACCACTGCTATGTATCTTGCTAAACTTATGAAAAATTTTGGAATAAAAATTACAAAATTGGCAAGTGGAATACCTATGGGAGGAAATTTAGAATTTTCAGATACTGCAACTATCTCTCGTGCCTTAGATGATAGAGTTGAAATTTAATAAATAAAATTTTAGAAAAGAGTTAGAAAATTAATTCTAACTCTTTTTTGTTTTAAAAATTTAAGAAATATATTATAATAATTGTATTGAGTTTAAAAATAAAAAATAGGGGGAAAGGGAGAATGGAATTATTAGATAATAAGACACAAGGAAAAGTAATAGATAAATTAAGAGAAAATTTAAAATCAGGAACAAAATTATCAATTATTTCAGCATATTTTACCATTTTTGCCTATCAAGAATTAAGAAAAGAATTAAATAAAATAGATAGTTTAAGATTATTATTTTCTATGCCAACTTTTGTGGAAAATAAAAAAGACATAAATAGAGAATTTAAATTAAGTGGAAGTTATGAAAGGGGACTTGCTGGTGACAGGTATGAGATGAAATTAAAAAATGAGCTTAAACAATCTGAAATAGCGAAGGAATGTGCAGAGTGGATAAGAAAAAAAGTAGAAGTTAGAGCTTATGATGAAGAGTATTCCTTACCACAAAAAATGTATATAATGGAACAAAATGAGAGTGAAAACTCATATATTGTAGGCAGTGCTGATTTCACTTCTAGTGGATTAGGGATAGTCCCATCTAATAAAATAGAAATGAATACCTATGAAAAAAATACAAATTCAACTCAAATGTGGTTAATGCAATTTAATATGTTATGGAATAATAACGAGAAAGTAAAAGATGTAAAAAAAGCATTGTTAGATAGTTTAGAAGTAGTTTATAGAGAAAATAATTCTGAATTTATTTATTTTGTTACTTTGTATAATATTTTCAAAGATTATTTAAATGAATTGACAGAAGAAGAAATAGTTAAAAGTAAAACAGGTTTTAAAGATAGTGTAGTATGGAATAAGTTATATAATTTTCAAAAAGATGGAGTATTAGGAGCTATTGATAAATTAGAAAAATATAATGGTTGTATACTAGCTGATTCTGTTGGACTTGGTAAGACATTTGAAGCACTTGCCATTATAAAATATTATGAACTAAGAAATAATAGAGTATTGGTATTATGTCCTAAAAAATTAAGAGAAAATTGGCTAACTTACAGAGCAAATAGAAGGGATAATATTTTAGAAAAAGATAGATTAAATTATGATGTATTGAATCATACAGACCTTTCAAGATACACAGGACATAGTGGAGATATTAATTTAGAAGAAATATATTGGGAGAATTATGAATTAATAGTAATAGATGAATCACATAATTTTAGAAATAATAATAATAGTAGAGATAATAAAGAAACTAGGTATTCAAGATTACTTAATCAAATAATAAAAAAGGGAATAAAAACAAAAGTATTAATGCTTTCTGCAACCCCTGTAAATAATAGAATGAATGATTTAAAAAATCAAATTGCTTTTGCAACAGAAGGGAATGATAATGCCTTATCTGAATATGGAATAAAAAGTATAGAGCAGACTTTAAGAAAAGCACAGATGTCTTTTAATAAATGGAATGATTTACAAGAAGAAAATAAGAATATTGAAAGTTTATTAGAAATGTTAGAAGTAGACTATTTTAAACTTTTAGATATGCTGACTATTGCTAGATCTAGAAAACATATTCAAAAGTATTATGACACTACTAGCATTGGGAAATTTCCTAAAAGATTGAATCCAATAAATGTGAAAACTGATGTAGATACAAAAAATGATTTTATTAAGCTTGCTGAATTAAATAAACTTATAAGAAGCCTAAGTTTAGCAATTTATTCTCCTATGAAATATGTTTTACCAAGTAAAGTTAAAGAATATAGTAAAAAATATGATACTAATACTGGAAAATCAGTATTTAAACAAGTTGATAGAGAAGAAAGCTTAGTTCATTTGATGAGAATTAATATTTTAAAAAGAATGGAAAGTTCAATATATTCATTTGCTATAACTGTTTCAAAAATTTTGAAAAATATAGATTTAACCTTAGAAAAATTAAATAATTTTGAAGATATTGAAGAAAATTTTAATATTGAAGAATTAGATATTGATGACACTAGGTTAGATAGTGTTTTGATTGGAAGTAAAAAAGTTAAAGTTCATTTACAAGATATAGATAAGATAAAATGGGAATCTGAATTAGAGGGAGATAAGTTAATACTTGAAAAAATTCTAAATGAAGCAAATAAAATTACTACTGACAGAGATAAAAAACTAATAGAATTACAAAAGCTAATAAAGAAAAAAGTAGAAAATCCATTAAATAAAGAAAATAAAAAAATTATTATCTTTACTGCTTTTGCTGATACAGCAAAGTATTTATATGAGAATATTTCAAAATATGTTTTAGATGAATTAGGCTTGTATTCGGCAATAGTAACTGGAAGTGATAGACCTAAAACTAATTTAAAAGGTATTAGTACGGAATTTAATAATATATTAACAAATTTTTCTCCTAAATCAAAAGAAAGAAGAGATAAAGACAAACCAGAGATAGATATTTTAATAGCAACTGATTGCATATCAGAAGGACAAAATTTACAAGATTGTGATTATTTAATAAATTATGATATTCATTGGAATCCAGTTAGAATAATTCAAAGATTTGGAAGAATAGACAGAATAGGTTCTCAAAATGAAGTTATCCAACTTGTGAATTTTTGGCCTAATATGGAGCTAGATGAATATATACATTTAGAATCAAGAGTAAGTGGAAGAATGGTAATGTTAGATATGTCTGCTACTGGTGAAGAAAATATAATAGAAGAAAGAACAACTATGAATGATTTAGAATATAGAAAGAAACAACTTATACAACTTCAAGAACAAGTGCCTGATATTGAAGATATTAATGGAAATATTTCTATAACAGACTTATCATTTAATGATTTTAAAATGGATTTAGTAAATTATATGAAAAACCATAAGGAATTTTTAGAAAAAGCACCTACTGGAATGTATGCAATAGCTAAAAGTAACATTGATGAAGCTGTAAAAGGTGTTATATTTTGTCTAAAACAAATAAATGAAAATATAAAGCCAAGTGAATATAATACTTTAAATCCATATTTCTTTGTTTATATAAAAGATAATGGAGAAATTTTATTGAATTTTATCCAAAGTAAAAAAATATTAGATATCTATAAAAAAGTATGTAGTGGGGAAAATGAACTTTATCCAGAGTTAATAAAAGAATTTAATGAGGAAACTAACAATGCTAAGAATATGAGTAAATTTACAGATTTTTTAGAAAAAACTGTTGAAAATATAGTTGGAAAAGAAGAAGAAAAGGGAATAGAAAGTCTGTTTAGTTTTGATAAGACTATATTAAATAAATCAGTACAAAATATGGATGATTTTGAACTTATATCATTTTTGGTAATAAAGTAGGTGTGATTATGGAAATATTTAATCTGCCAAAGGAATGTAAAATTGATAAAAATATATCTAAAGAAGTGATATATAAAAATGCTGAAGCTGATGAAAAGTTAAAAAGGGTTTTTATAGATAATGTTGAAAAAATAAGATTTATGTATTTATTAAACTTTTCTAATTCAAATATACAAGATTATATAAATGATAAAGAAAGATTTGAAGAGATTGACTTTATTAAAATTATTTTAAAAGAAAAAGGAAAAGAAAATATAATATCAAAATTATTTCATCAGCTTATTCCTAAGAGCACTGTTATCATACTAGAATTTAAAACTGAAATTTTAATATCTACAAGTAATAAAAAAATTGAAAAAGAAAGAGTAACTGTAGAGGAAGTTTTTAATAGCAATTGGATAGATATAGAAAATAAAATATTAGATGAATTAGATTATAAAAAATTAAATTCAACAAACTTAAAGTTATTTTATGAAAATATTATTGAAAAAGTGAGAATTATAAATTTAAGTAGAGAGTTAAATTATAAAAATAGTATTGAAAGTGAAAATATAGATTTATTGGAAGAACTAAATAAAGAAATAGAAGAGTTAAAAGTTTTAAGAAAAAAGGAAACTCAAATAAATAGAATAGCTGAAATTCAAACTAAATTATTAAAAAAGATAGAAGAAAGAAATAAGATATTAAGAAAAGAATAATGAAGGGAGAGTAGAAATGGAAAAGTTAAGTGGAACAAGTATGGATTTAGTTCAAGAAAATATTAAAAAATTAAAAGAAATTTTTCCAGAAATATTTATAGAAGGAAAAATAGATTTTGATTTACTAAGGCAAATTTGTAGTGGGGGGGGGGTCAAAATACCGAAGGTTCTAAGGAAAGATACTCTTTAACTTGGAATGGAAAATCAAAAGCAAGACAAATAGCACAAGAAGTAAGTACAGGAACATTAAGACCAGCCAAAGAAGAATCAAAGAATTGGGATAATACAGAAAATATCTATATAGAAGGAGATAATTTAGAGGTATTAAAATTATTACAAAAATCATATCATGGAAAGATAAAAATGATATATATAGATCCACCATATAATACGGGAAAAGACTTTGTGTATAAAGATAATTTTACAGATAATATAGAAAATTATAAAGAAATAACAGGACAAATAAATAAAGAGGGAATTAAATTAACAACTAATACAGAAACTAATGGTAGATATCATTCTGATTGGTTAAATATGATGTACCCAAGATTAAAGTTAGCAAGAAATTTACTAACAGATGATGGAGTAATATTTATATCAATAGATGATAATGAACAAGCAAATTTAAAAAAGATATGTGATGAAATATTTGGGGAAGAAAATTTTGTAGCAGTGGCACCTAGAAAAACAGGAGCGGGATCTGCAGCTACAAATTCTGATTCAGAATTAAGAAAGTTAAATGATTTTTTATTCATTTATCTAAAGTCAAGAAAGGCAAAATTTAGAAAAAATATAAAAGGTAGTAGAAAATATCCATATGAAGATAAAAATGGAAAGTATGAATTAGTAAAACTTCAAGCCTCTGGTTCAGATGCAACAAGAAGAGCTAGACCAAAGATGTATTATAGTATATATTTAAAAGAAGATGGAAGTTTAACAACAGATATGAATGAAAAAAATATTGTAAAAGAAATAATTCCCAATAAAGTAAATGAAGAAGATGGAAGATGGATTTGGGGAAAAGAAAGATTCGAAGAAATGAAAGAGAAGTTTACTTATTATGATGGTGAAACAATATATAGAAAACTATACTATGATGAGACTGAAGATCAAAATGTATATCAGGTTGAAAAAGCGTGGTTTGATAGTTTTACAAATGCACAAGGGACAAAAGAGTTTGATGAACTATTTAAAAAGAAGAAAATTTTTAGTCATCCTAAACCTATAGATTTAATAAAACTTTTAATAAATTTATCTAATAAAGAAAATAGTTTTCTTATCCTTGATTTCTTCTCAGGCTCAGCGACAACAGCTCATTCAGTAATGCAATTGAATGCAGAAGATGGAGGAAATAGAAAATATATAATGGTACAATTACCTGAATTGTGTGATGAAAGTTCAGAAGCCTATAAAGCAGGATACAAAAATATCTGTGAAATAGGAAAAGAAAGAATAAGAAGAGCAGGAGAAAAGATAAAGTCAGATGAAAGTCTGCCATTAGAAAATAGAGAAAAGTTAGATATAGGTTTTAAAATATTTAAGTTGGATTCATCAAATATAAAAGAGTGGGATACAAATACAAAAGATTTACAACAAACATTATTAGATTCAATGGAAAATATAAAATCAGATAGAACAAGTTTGGATATTTTATATGAAATTTTATTAAAGTATGGATTGGACTTAAATATCCCAATAGAAGAAAATAAAGATTTCTATTCAATAGGTGGAGGAAGTTTATTAGTGAGTTTAAATCAAGAAATAAATAATAAAGTGATAAATTCAATATGTGAAGAATATAAAAAATTATTAGAACTAGATAAAGACTTTAAGACAACAGTAATATTAAGGGATAATTCATTTAAAAATGATGTAGATAAAACAAATGCAATAAAGAAATTAGAGCAAGTTGGAATAAATGAAATTAGAAGTATATAAAATATTATCAATAAATTTTAGCAAAAATAGGACACATGGAGGGAGTGTATTGGATAATAAAAATGAAGTAATAGAAAATCAAAATGTAGATAAAGATCAAATTAGTGAAAAAAAATCTAATAATTGTTTTTTTGTTGGAGAAGAAAGATGGATAGAAAATGAAAAAATAGATAAAGATAAGAAGAGTAAAATAAAATTATTTTTTAAAAAATATTTACTATTGGATAATGTTAATTTTCTGTTTGGAACAGGGAGTTCTATTCATTTAGGTGCAGAAAGTATTCAAGAAATTCCAAAACAAATAAGTGAGAAAATAGAAAAAAATGATGATGTTAATAATTTATTTAAAAAATTAAAAGAAAAATATGAAGATAAGAAACTTTTAGATGTAAAAGAAGAAATAGAAAAAGGAAATGATTGTTTAATTTGGGAAAATAAAATAAATGATTTAGAAGAAGGATTAAAAAGTAAATTAAAAGAACTTAAAATTCAAAAAGAAAAAGTAAATTTAAAAGAGATTATAGAAAAAAATGAACTTGATGATATTGAAAAAGAAGAAATCTATAAATTGGGAGTAGAAGTAAAATTAGAAGATTTTTTAAACTATTTATATGCTTTAAAATATTTGATGAAGCAATCAGAAGGTTTAATATCAAAAAATGAATTAGAAATAGATATAGAGAAATTAGGAAAACTAATAGAAGCTATAAAGAAAGCAATATTTGAAATGTGTGATATTGATAACATTTCTTTTGTTAAGAATTGGTTCCTCAATAAAAAAGGAAATAAAGAAATAAAAGAAAAAATGGAGAAAGAAGGAAAGTATACATATCATAAAAGTTTTTTAACTTCTCTTCTTCAAAGACCATTAAATCTTAGAAGGGCAAATATCTTTACTTTAAATTATGACTTAGCTTTTGAATATGCCTATGATGAATTAGGAATAGAATATATTAATGGATTTGTTGGATTTAATGAAAGAAATTTTAGACCAGAAGTATATAACTATGATTTCTTTTTTCCTGGAGATACAACTGAAGGAAAAGTAAGAAGAATTGAAAGAGTTATTAAATATTATAAACTACATGGTTCATTGAACTGGGTTTATAAAAATCAGAATAAGAATAATCCATATGGATTATATGAAATTCCAATTGAATTAGTTAGAATGAAATTAGAAAATAAAATGGATAATCTAGGAGAAATAATGATTTATCCCACTTCTTCTAAAAAAGAATACACATTAAATTTTCCATATTCAGAATTATTTAGAAAATTTGCGGATAGACTTCAACAACCTGAAGCTGTTTTATTTGTTGTTGGATATAGTTTTTATGATGAACATATAAATGATATTATATATCAAGCATTAGCTAATCCTTCATTTACTCTTATTATAGTAGATTTTAATGGAACGAAAAATGATGGAGAAATTAAAAGATTAAATGATTTAAAAGATCCAAGAATAATTATATGTCAAGGTGAGGAGCTGGGAGATTTTAAATATTTCTCAAAAGAATTACTACCCACTATTGATCAAGAAGATACAAGAGCAAAAGTAATGAATAGCTTAGACAAACTATACCAAACAGAAAATGATAAAAAACAAGAGGTGTAAAAGAAGATGTTCAGTAGAGAAATTGGAAGAGTTATAAGTGTAGACAGTTTTAAAATTATGATAGAGCTTGATGAAAATATAAAAGGAACTCATAAAAGTGGTTATTATGATATATATGAAGTTGCAAAAGTTAATTCTTATGTAATTGTTCCAATTGGAAGTGACAAAATAGTTGCTTTAATAACAAGAGTAAAAACATTTGAGGATTCTGAAATAGAAAAATCAACAGGTGGAATAAGATTCTCAAAGTCTAAAAGACATTTAATTGCCACAATGCTAGGAACTATCACAGAGGAAAATAAGTATGAAGAAGGAATATATAACTATCCTGTTTTAGACAATCCAGTTTGGTATATAATAAAAGAGGACTTAGAAAAAATTTTTGATAGTTCTTCTAAGAAAGATGTTGATTGCCAAAAAGATTTTTATCTTCCAATAGGAAAAAATGGTAGTTTTAAAGATTATGATATAAAGATTAATCCAGATAAATTTTTTACAAAGCATTCTGCTATTTTAGGAAATACAGGTTCTGGAAAATCTTGTACAGTTACTTCTATATTACAATCACTTTTTAATTATAATTACTCAGAGGAAAGTGATAAAGAAAATAAATTAAAAAGTGCAACAATAATTATATTTGATACAAATGGTTAGTATAAAAGTGCTTTTGAAGGATACGAAAATATAAATGCTTTTACAATCTCAGAAGAAGGAATGAAAGTACCTTATTGGTTTATGAATTATGAAGATTTTGAATATCTTTTTGAACCTTCAGCTGGAACTCAAGCACCAATATTAAAAAAAGCTTTAGGACTTTTAAAAAATGAAAAAATAGTAGAGCTGAAAGAAAAAACAAAAGAATTTGATATAGAGCATTTATTGAAATTAAAAAATATTTGTTCTGCAAGTTCAAGTATTAGAAAAGAATATATTTTTTATCAGATAGAAAGCTATTCAGAAAATGATATAGTAAAAAATAATAAACAATTAGAAGAGCTGATAAGTAGTATTGCAAAAGAAAAAAATCAATGGATGAAATTAAGTGGTACATATATAAATGGAGATGTAAGTTTATCTCTATTCAGAAAGTTAGATGAAGAACTAAATAAAGTTTTAGAAAAATTATTCTTAAAAGAAACTAAAAGCTATCAAAATATAGATTTACCTAAATTTTTTGATTTTAGTGAATTAATAGATAAAGGTTTAGATGAAGCAATAGAAAGTATTGATGAAAATAAAAATAGATACAAAGAATATGTTTCAAGTCTTAAATTAAGACTAGTATCTTTTATGTCTGATATGAGAAAGGCAGAGCCATTAATATTTAATGAAAGTTCTCTTTATTCAGATGAAAAAATAAATAATTATCTAGAAATATTTTTTAAATATATATTTGGAGATAAAGATATGATAGATGGAAATTTATTTTCTGAATATAAGAAAAAGAATAAAGAAAAAATGGATAAAAAAAATCAAATTATAATTTTAGATTTATCATTACTACCATTTGAACTTTTAGAAACAATAACAGGACTTATAGGAAGATTAATTTTAGAGTTTACTCAAAGAATTAATAAGGTTGAAGAGTATAAGGACAAAAGAGGAGAGTATCCAATAGCTTTAATTTTAGAAGAAGCACAAAACTATATTCCAGAAGTAGATAAAAATGGAAAGAAATCAATAACAAAAAAAGTATTTGAGAAAATAGCGCGTGAAGGAAGAAAGTTTGGAGTATCATTAATAGTTTCATCACAAAGACCTTCAGAGTTATCAAAGACAATATTATCTCAATGTAATACTTTTATTGTTCATAAATTACAAAATCCTGAAGATCAAAGGTATATTAGACAAATAGTTTCATCAGCTAATGAAGAGCTATTAAATCAATTACCGATTTTACCACAACAGCATGCTATCATTATGGGAGAAGCTGTAAGAACACCAAGTCAAGTAAAGATAAATGATATTACAAAAAAACCAGATAGTAATAATCCTAAATTTATTGAACAATGGTTAAAAGGAAAAAGTGAAATTGAAATAAAGTCTGTAACAGATAAATGGTTAGATATAGATAAAAAAGATGATAAAGAAATAGTAGAAATTAAAGAGTCTACTAATAAAATTGAAGAAACAAATTAAAATATAGTTATTAATCATTATTAAGTTTATACTTGACAAAATTATATATAAAATATAAAATCCTGATATGATAAAGACTCTATCACACGAGCAACTTGAGTGCAGTGGACCAGGATAGAGTTGTTTTTATTTTAACATGTGTTCTCAAATAAAAATAGAAAGGAGAAGCTACAAATAGCATAGAGAACATATATGTGTACCAAAATAGCTAGTTGGGAATTAATGACTATATCTAAATAGTAAAAGTTATTGTAGCATATTTCTTTGAAAAATAAGGACACATTTATTATAAATAATGAAGAATATAAAAAATTACTTCTTAGATTAAAAGAAAGAGTAAAAAATAATCAATTAAAAGCAGCAATTAAAGTAAACTATGAATTATTAGATCTATATTGGAATTTAGGAAAAGAAATAGTAAAAAAACAATCTGAATATTTTTGGGGAGATGCTTTCTTAAAATCACTATCAAATGATTTACAAAAAGAATTTATTGGTATGAAAGGTTTTTCTCTTACTAATCTAAAGTATATAAGAAAATTTTATTTGTTTTATAAAAAAAGTCAACAAACTGTTGACCAATTAGATTATATATTTTCTATTCCATGGGGTCATCATATTTTATTAATAACAAGGTGTAAAAATGAGGAAGAAGCTTTTTTTTATGTTGAAAAAATAATTAAAAATGGATGGAGTAGAGCCATGCTTTTAAATTTTTTAGATACAAATTTATATTCTGCACAAGGAAAAGCAATTACAAATTTTTCTAGATTATTACCTGATACAAAAAGTGATTTAGCAAAGGAGACATTAAAAGATCCATATAATTTTGATTTTTTAACTTTAACAGAAGGATATAAAGAGAAGGAATTAGAAGAAGCATTAACAAGTAATATAACTAATTTTTTATTAGAATTAGGACAAGGATTCGCATTTGTTGGAAGACAAGTTCCTATTATAGTTGGTTCAAAAGAAATGTTCATTGACTTATTATTCTATCATTTAGAACTGAGATGTTATATAGTAGTAGAACTCAAAGTTACAGAATTAGAACCATCATATATAGGACAATTAGGAGTTTATATTGCTGCAATAAATCATCAAAGAAAAAAAGATATGGATAATGAAACCTTAGGTCTTTTAATATGTAAAACAAAAGATAATGTAGTTGCAGAATATGCTTTAGAATCTAGTAGGGAACCTATTGGAATTTCAGAATATAATTTATCTAAATTATTACCTAAGAATTATAAGAGTAGTTTACCTAGTATAGAAGAAATTGAAGAAAAATTAAAATGATATAAAAATAAAGAGGGAGTGAGAAACATGGAAAAACTAAATGGAACTAGCATGAATTTAGTTCAAGAAAATGTTAAAAAGTTAAAAGAAATTTTTCCAGAAATATTTATAGAAGGAAGAATAGACTTTGATTTACTAAAGCAAATTTGTCGTGGTGGGGGGGGGTACAAAATACCGAAAGTTCTAAAGAAAGATACTCTTTAACTTGGAATGGAAAATCAAGAGCAAGACAAATAGCACAAGAAGTAAGTACAGGAACATTAAGACCAGCGAAAGAGGAATCAAAGAATTGGGATAATACAGAAAATATCTATATAGAAGGAGATAATTTAGAAGTATTAAAATTATTACAAAAGTCATATCATGGAAAGATAAAAATGATATATATAGACCCTCCATATAATACAGGAAAAGATTTTGTGTATAAGGATAATTTTAAAGATAATATAGAAAACTATAAAAAAGTAACAGAACAAGTAAGTGAAGAAGGAGCTAAACTAACAACAAATACAGATTCCGATGGTAGATACCATTCAAATTGGTTAAATATGATGTATCCAAGACTAAAGTTGGCAAGAAATCTACTAACAGATGATGGAGCAATTTTCATATCAATAGATGATAATGAAGTAACTAATTTGAAAAAGATGTGTGATGAAATATTTGGGGAAGAAAACTTTGTAGCTAATTTTATAAGAAGAACTATTAATTCAGGAAAACAGGATAGTCTTACTGCTTCAAATTACCATGAATACTTGCTTACATACTCTAAAAATATAAATGAAATTAAGTTAAATAGAAGAGAGAAAAGTGAAGAAGACAGGCAAAAATTATATCCTTTAAAAGATGAACATGAAAATACAAGAGGAAGATATTATATTTCGCAATTAGATAAGGGAAGTATCCAATATTCAGATAGTTTAAATTATATGATTACGGCACCAGATGGAACAGAAATATGGCCTGGTAAAGGGTTTACAGATAAGACAAAAGTTTTTAGGTGGTCAAAAGAAAAAGTAAAATGGGGAATAGAAAATGATTATATAGTATTTAAAAAGCAATTAAATGGTTGGAAGGTATATGTCAAATCGTACGAATATAGAGATAATAATGATAATTATGTATCTCCTTCTAATCCCTACACAACTCTAGATTATGTAAATAAGGAGTTTTCTAATTTTAATTCAAGTTTAGAATTATCAAAAATATTTGATAAAAATAAAATTTTTGATTTTCCAAAGCCTATACTTTTCATAGAGGATATTTTAAAGTATAGTACAAATAAAAATTCATTAATTTTAGACTTTTTCTCAGGTTCAGCAACAACAGCCCATTCAGTAATGCAACTAAATGTAGAAGATGGTGGAAATAGAAAATATATAATGGTACAACTACCTGAATTATGTGATGAAAATTCAGAAGCATATAAAGCAGGCTATAAAAATATCTGTGAAATAGGAAAAGAAAGAATGAGAAGAGCAGGAGAGAAGATAAAATTAGATGAAAGCCTGCCATTAGAAAATAGAGAAAAATTAGATATAGGTTTTAAAGTATTTAAGTTAGATTCAACAAATATAAAAGAATGGGATACTGATACAGAAAGCTTACAACAAAGTTTATTAGATTCAATAGAAAATATAAAATCAGATAGAAATTCATTAGATGTTCTATATGAAATTCTATTAAAATATGGATTAGACTTAAATATTCCAATAGAAGAGAATAAAGATTTTTACTCAATAGGTGGAGGAAGTCTATTAGTGAGTTTGAATAAAGAAATTAACAATGAAGTAATAGATTCAATATGTGAAGAGTATAAAAAATTATTAGAAATAGATAAAGACTTTAAAACAACAGTAATATTAAGGGATAATTCATTTAAAAATGATGTAGATAAAACAAATGCAATAAAGAAATTAGAGCAAGTTGGAATAAATGAAATTAGGAGTATATAGGAGGGGACTATGAAAATTAAATTTGAAGAGAATTTAGAATATCAGTTGGAAGCGATAAACTCTATAACTGATATATTTTCAGGACAAGAAACAGCTAAGACTGTATTCACAGTAGAGAAAGCAAATAATCCTCAATTAAGTATAATAGCTGATGAAAATGATTTAGGAACTGGGAATAAACTTTTATTACTTCCAGAAGAAATTTCAGAAAATTTAAATAATATCCAAACTAGAAATGGTTTAGCTAAAACAGAAGTATTAGGAAAAAATACATATAATTTTTCTATTGAAATGGAAACTGGAACAGGAAAAACTTATGTATATTTAAGAACTATAATGGAGTTAAATAAAAAATATGGATTTACAAAATTCATTATAGTTGTTCCTTCGTTAGCAATAAAAGAGGGAGTATATAAAACACTTCAAATTACAGAAGAACATTTTAAAAGTTTGTATGAAAATACTCCTTATGATTATTTTATTTATGATTCTAAAAAAATAAATATGATAAGAAATTTTGCTGTAAATGATAATATCCAAATTTTGATTATTAATATAGACTCATTTAATAAAGATACAAATATTATTAATCAAGAAAGAGATCAAGCTAATGGTTATAGACCGATAGATTATATTAGTCAATGCAATCCAATAGTAATAGTTGATGAACCACAAAATATGGAAAGCGATATAGCGAAGAAAGCAATAAAAGAGCTAAATCCTCTATGTACATTAAGATATTCAGCAACGCATAAAGAAAGATATAATCCAGTATTTAAACTAGATTCGATAGCTGCCTATGAGAAGAAATTAGTAAAACAAATAGAAGTAGCAACAGTAGGAGTTACACAAAATTTAAATACTGAATATATAAAAGTTATTAGTATAAAAGCTAGTAAAACTGGTATTACAGCTAAAATAGAACTTGATGTAAAAAATAAATCAGGTGTGAGTAGAAAAGAAATTAGTATAAAACATGGGGATATTTTAAGTGAAAAGGCAAAAAGAGATATTTATGATGGCTATATAGTAAATGAAATTACATATAATGAAGTTGACCCAGCTAAATCTTTTATAGATTTTGGAAAAGTAAAATTAGCTTTGGGACAGGTTAATGGAGGACAAGACCCAGATTTAATAAAAAGATTGCAAATTAGAAAAACAATTCAAGAACATTTTGAAAAACAATTAGCTTTAAAAAGTAAAGGGATAAAAGTTTTATCACTTTTCTTTATAGATAAGGTTGCAAATTATAGAATATATGATTCAGAAACTGGGGAAGCTAAAAAAGGAAAGTATGCTTTAATGTTTGAAGAAGAATATAATAGTCTTATACAATCAGGAAAATATCAAGGAGTAGGAGATGTTTCTAAGGTACATGATGGATATTTTTCAGTAGATAAAAAGAAAACTAAAAGTGGTATAGAATATAGTGAGTTTAAAGATACAAAAGGTAATACAAATGCTGATAATGATACTTTTACTAAGATAATGAAAGATAAGGAAAAACTTTTAAGTTTTAATGAACCTTTGGCATTTATTTTTTCACATTCAGCTTTAAAAGAAGGTTGGGATAATCCTAATGTATTTCAAATTTGTACTTTGAATGAAACAACTTCTGAAATAAAGAAGAGACAAGAAATAGGTAGAGGACTTAGAATTGCTGTAAATCAAGAAGGAGAAAGAGTTAGAGGTTTTGATGTAAATACTCTTACTGTAATGGCAAATGAATCTTATGAACATTTTGTAGAATCTTTACAAAAAGAAATGGAAAAAGAAGAAAATATCAAATTTGGACTTATAGAAGATTTTATTTTTGCAAATATTGTGATTGATTATGAAAATGAGAAAGAAATTTTTCTTGGACATGAAAAGTCAAAAGAGATATTTCAAGATTTAGTAAAGAGAGATTATATTGATGAATCTGGAAATGCTAAGGATAAATTAAAAAAAGATTTAGATGAAGGAAACTTAGAATTAGCAGAAGAATTTAAAGATATAAAAGAAATTATTATTAAGAAATTAAAATCTACTACTGGAAAATTAGTTATTAAAAATGCTGATGAAAGAAAGAAGATAACTTTAAATAAAGAAGTATTTTTAAGTGATGAATTTAAAGAGCTATGGGATAAGGTAAAGTATAAAACAACATATCAAGTAAATTTCAATGCAGAAGAATTAATAAATAAATGCATAAAGAATTTAGATGAAGGTGTATATATCCCAGCTGAAAAATTTTTATATGATAAAAAAAGATTGGCTATTACAAAAGGTGGAATAGAAGAAGCTGGAGCTTATGAACTAGAAGAAAATATAGAACTTACTAGTATCTATAAATTACCTGATATAATTACTTATTTGCAAAATGAAACAAATCTTACAAGAAAGAGTATAGTGAAAATTTTAACTAAATCTAAAACTTTGAACAGTTTTAAGAAAAATCCTCAGTTATATTTAGAACAAGCTAGTGATATAATCAAAAGAACAATGAGATTATTTATAGTAGATGGTATTAAATATGAAAAAATAGGAGATGTAGAATACTATTCTCAAGAGTTATTTGAAAATAATGAAATTTTTGGATATCTTAAAGATGAAATGAGTAGACAAGGAAACATGGTAAAAACAGAAAAAACACCGTATAGTAGTATTATTATTGACTCTGAGATAGAAAGAAAGTTTGCAGAAGGATTAGAAAATAATGGAAATATTAAAGTTTATACAAAACTTCCAGATTGGTTTAAAATACCAACTCCATTAGGAAACTATAATCCAGATTGGGCAATATTAGTGGAAGAACCAAATCAAAATAAGGAAAAATTATATTTTGTTGTAGAAACAAAGGGAACAACTTCTGAGGAAGGAAGAAGGGATTTAGAAAATTTAAAAATTAATTGTGGAAGAAAACATTTTGAAGCATTAAAAGTTGAATATTCAGATTGTGATACTATAAGTAATTTTAAAAATTATATTGAGAAAATAAAAGAGAAAAATAAAAATTGACAAATATTAAGAATTGTTGTAGAATAGACAAAATTAAATATTTTTCCTTTTAAGAGAGTCCAGAGAGGCTAGCAAGGGTGTGAAAGGCTATTTTTAGTCTGTATTTTTGTATAATTTACCTAAAACCTCTGGTTTTAGGTTTTTTTATACCCTAATAGATTTTATAAAAGTTGTGTTATGGTATCCATTAATATTGATAGAAAAATTCTAAAAATATTAATGGTTGTCAAGCACAGTTGGAGGTAAAAATGAAAATATTATTGGATGAAAATGGCATACGAAGATCAATAACAAGAATATCTTATGAAATTATTGAAAGAAATAAAACAGTAGATAATATTGTTTTAGTTGGAATAAAAAGCAGAGGGGATATTCTGGCAGAAAGAATAAAACAAAAATTGAGGGAGCTTGAAAATATTGATGTTCCCTTAGAAACTATTGATATTACATATTATAGAGATGATATTGATAGAAAAAATTTTGAATTAGATATTAAAGATATAGAATTTAAAACTAATTTAACAAGTAAAGTTGTTGTTATAGTTGATGATGTACTATATACAGGAAGAACCATAAGAGCAGGACTTGATGCAATTCTTACTAAGTCAAGACCAGCCAAAATTCAACTAGCTTGTTTAATTGATAGAGGACACCGTGAATTACCAATAAGGGCAGATTTTATAGGGAAAAATATTCCAACATCTCATTCTGAAA
>ERZ773090.499-NODE-499-length-20395-cov-4.58196_pt1 | contig 20395 bp, 18 predicted proteins | sample MGYA00580579_ERZ773090 | MGnify/ENA primary metagenome ERZ773090 (study PRJEB29015, sample SAMEA2738014) | human oral metagenome | biome: human oral; feature: human-associated habitat; material: dental | place: China | collected 2132 ... | reverse complement strand
CAGTAATTATAGTATATTTGATAACAAGAACTTTGTTGTTTCACAATAAAAAAAGCAGAAAATTTTTTACCTTTCTGCCTTCTATAATATTATTTTTTAAAATTTATTTTATTTTCATTTCCATTTATGAGTCTTATTATATTACTATTATGTCTAAAAATACTCAAACTTGCTAGAAACAAAAATGTTAATAGCACATAAATATTTCTATATCCGAAAAATATATATGATATTGGCAATACTAATGTCGTTGTAAGCATCGACCCCAATGATATATATTTCGTCAATATAACTATTATAATAAATATTATAATCGCTACAATCGCAATTTTATAGTCTAAAAACATTATAAAGCCAAAAGAGGATGCAATCCCCTTTCCACCTTTAAAATTTAAAAATATAGGCCAATTATGCCCTATAACTACAAAAATTCCTGCTAAAAGTATCCCGCTCAATCCCAATAGTTTCATTCCTATAAAACAAGCTAAAAGTGATTTTAAAACATCAACAATAAATGTTAGAGCTCCTGCCTTAATTCCAAAGACTCTTAATGCATTTGTCGTTCCCGCATTTTTACTTCCATAATCTCTAATATCTTTATTGAATAATAATTTTCCAAAAATCATTCCACCAGATATATTTCCTAAAAGATATGAAATAATTATACAAAATATAACTTTAAACATTCTCTTCTCCCCTTGCTCTAAGTTCAAAAACTATCGGAGAAGAAGTAAATGAAAAATTCTTTCTTATTTGATTTTCTAAATATCTCAAATAGGAAAAATGCATCAACTCCACTTTATTAACAAATATTACAAACTTCGGTGGTCTAACCGAAACTTGACTTGCATAAAATATTTTTAGTCTTTGTCCTTTATCAGTAGGTGGTGAATTATGAACAACTGCATCATTTATAATATCATTTAAAATTCCAGTTGAAATTCTAGTACTATAATTTTCATCTGCAATTTTGATTGCCTCAAACAATTTATCAATTCTTTGTCCTGTTTTAACTGAAATAAAAACAAGTTGAGCATAAGGAACAAAACTTAATTTAGTTCTTATATCATCTTCAAAAGCCTTATATGTCTTATTATCTTTAACGATTAAATCCCATTTATTAACTGCAATGATTAAAGCCTTATTTTGCTCTTTAGCAAAACCTATTACTTTTGTATCCTGTTCTGTAACACCTTCTGTAGCATCAATTAAAAGAATTGCAATATCCGATCTTTCAACAGCATTTAAAGTTCTTACAACACTATATCTTTCCAAATTTTCAGTTATATTCTTTTTTCTTCTAAGCCCTGCAGTATCGGTAAAAATGTAAGTTTTTCCATCAATTTCAACTCTTGAATCAATAGAGTCTCTAGTAGTTCCCGCAATATCGGAAACAATCATTCTTTCTTCCCCAAGAATTCTATTCATTAAAGAGCTCTTACCTACATTAGGTTTCCCAATTAATGCAATTTTAGTTACTTCATCTTCTTCGCCCGTATATTTATTTTCAGGAAATTCTTTAATAATTTCATCAAGCAAATCTCCAAGTCCGAAACCTTGAGTTGCTGAAATAATATTCAAATTTTCAAAACCAAGTTCGTAAAACTCATAAACTTCTGCAGGCATTTTATGAGTATCAACTTTATTTACAGCTAAAACAACCGGCTTTTTGGTTCTTCTTAAATAGTTTGAAATTTCTCTATCTTCATCCATTAAGCCACTTTTTCCATCAACTACAAATAAAATTACATCTGCATTTTCCATTGCAACATCTGCTTGAGCTTTAATTTTTTGTAAAATAATATCATCGCTATTAGGCTCAAGTCCTCCCGTATCGCAAAGAATAAAATGTTTATTTTGCCATTCGGCATCCTGATATAATCTATCTCTCGTAACACCGGGAGTATCTTCAGTAATAGCTATTCTTTTATTTATAAGTTTATTAAAAAGTGTTGACTTTCCAACATTCGGTCGTCCAACTACACAAACTAAAGGTCTTTCCATAAATTCACCTCCACTTTCTTAATATATTTTAACATATTTTGTTATTTAAAAAAATAAGCTCCTATGAAGGAGCTCATTACTATACTGGATAAATAGAAACTTGTTTTTTATCTCTACCTTTTCTCTCAAATCTTACAACACCAGAAACTTTAGCAAAAAGTGTATCATCTCCACCCTTACCAACATTTACTCCTGGGTGTATTTTTGTTCCACGTTGTCTAACTAAGATATTTCCTGCAAGAACGAATTGACCATCCCCTCTTTTAGTACCTAATCTTTTAGCTCTACTATCACGACCGTTCTTAGTACTACCTAAACCTTTTTTACTAGAAAAAAGTTGTAAATTCATTTTTAACATACTCTACACCTCCTTATAATAAATCTCAATATATTTATTATATTCTTTTTTCAATGATATAATGCCAACTTCAAAAGTTTTTATTATTGTCTGAACATCTCTAACCTTAGCTTCATCTAAATTTTCAACATCTATCATCATCTTTAAATATCCATCTCCTACATCTATATCCATATATTTAGGGTCTATGGCACAAATCTTTTCAATAGAATTTGGTGTATTTATTGATAAAACGGATAATGACGCACAGAGAATATCATTCTCTTTACTAAAATCAGCATGTCCATCCATTTCAAATCCATAATATAAATCTTTTTTCTTAAAAATATAAATATCAGTCATTAAAATGCAATACTTTCAATTTTAACTTTTGTAAATGGTTGACGATGTCCTTTTTTCTTTCTATAATTTTTCTTAGCTTTGAACTTAAAAATTATAACTTTCTTTCCTCTTCCATGTCTTTCAACAGTTCCTTCAACCTTAGCTCCTTCAACTAATGGAGAACCAACTTTAATATCTCCATCTTTAGAAACTAAAAGAACTTTATCGAAAGATACTTTAGAACCTTCTTCAACATTTAATTTTTCAACAAAAATGCTTTGTCCTTCTTCAACTTGGTATTGTTTACCACCAGTTTCAATTATTGCGTACATAGTGCACCTCCTCATTCTTAAGTCTCGCCGAAATTAGGTGCTATGCTTCAAAAACCTAATCCGTGCGGTAACACAACAGGTAGTATATCATAAAATTAACAAAAAATCAAGATTTTTTAAAAAATTTTATATTATTTTAATTTTATGGTATAATAATTTATATTATTTTGAAAATAAGATAAAAGTAATTATATAAAAATCAAAATGATTATTCTTTGAGGAGGTTTTTATGTCAGAGAAAAAAATAAAAAATAGACAACTTAAAACTAAAAATGATAAAAAAAGTTTTCTAAGACCGATTTTAAAAATTTTAAGTATTACTATATTGACAATTCTTATGCTTGGTGCCGGAATTACCGGAGTTTTTGCAACCGCATTTGTAGATGTTATGAAAGACGCTCCGGTTGTTGATACATCAAATATAAATGAACTTATGATTCAATCATCAAAAATATTAGATAGAGATGGAAATATGGTTGAAAAAATAGAAAATTTAGAAAATAGAACTATAATAAAATTAAAAGATGTTCCTGAACATTTAATAAATGCCTTTATTTCTATTGAAGATGAGAGATTTTATTCACATAAGGGGGTTGACCCTATTGGGATAGCAAAAAGCCTTTTTGATACAGCAAGAGGAAGGCTTAGAGGTGGTTCAACTATTGCTCAACAATTAGCAAGGAACTTATATCTTTCAAATGAAAAGAAAATAGAAAGAAAGCTAAAAGAGGCATATCTTGCAATAAAAATTACAGACAGTATAAAAAGAGAAGGTGTTCTTGAGGCATATTTAAATAGAGTTTTCTTAGGTCAACATTCCTATGGAGTTCAATCAGCAAGTCAAGGATATTTTTCTAAAGATGTAAAAGATTTGACTATTGCAGAGTCTGCACTTCTTGCAGCTATTGTCCAAAGTCCTTCAAATTATTCTCTATATAAGACTATAAAACCAGAAAATGTAAATGATGAATCTTCTGTTATAAAAGATTTGAATATCAATGGTCAAGTTTACAAAGCTGTATATAATCCTAGAGTTTTAGATAGACAAAAATATGTTTTGAAAAAAATGTATCAACTTAAAAAAATAACTAAAGAAGAATACGAAAATGCATTAAATGAAGATGTATTTGCAGCTATAAAACCTAATAAAGGATTTGAAAGAGAAGTTTCAACTTATTTTACTGAATATGTAAAATATCAAGTAGCTGAAAAATTAATGAAGAAGTATAATTATACAAAAGACGAAGCCTGGAATAAAATTTATAATGGTGGACTTACTATTCACTCAACAATGAATCAAACTATTCAGAAAAATATAGAAAAGCTCTATAGTGATTTTGCTAATGTTATGAAAGCTCCAAAGAGAGGCAATCCGGCATTTGCATCTTTTAAAAGAGATAGATCAAATAATATAACGGATGCAAAAGGAAAGACTATACTATACAAAAAATCTAATATTTTAGACGAAGATAATAATATTATAATTCCAAAAGGAGAGTATTCTATAAATGAAGATAAATCATTAGAAATAAAAAGCTCCAGAGTTTCAATGTTTCAAAATGTATTATCTATAGCAAGTTTTTATACAGTTAATAATCAAAATAATCTAGTTACTCATGGAATTGGAAACTTTCAAATTCCTGAAGAAAATCTAACTGTAGAAAATGAAAAAACTTTTAAAATTTCTGCAAGTTTCTTCGAAACTTATAAAGATTTTTACAGTATAAAGGAAAATGGAAGTTTAGCTTTAAATTCAAAATATTTCCAAATAGATGAGCAAGGTGTCGTACAACCTCAATCATCTTCTGTTGTAATTGACCATACTAACGGAGAATTAATTGCAATAATTGGAGGTAGAGAAACAACAGGTCATCCTTTAAATAGGGCTTATAGAATTCCAAGACAACCGGGTTCTACAATGAAACCTTTAGGTGTTTATACTCCTGCACTGGATAATGGATATACCGCAGCTACCGGTATAGAAGATGCTCCACATTATAATGACAAACACGAACTTTGGCCAAAAAACTGGTACAATGGATATCGAGGTTTACAAACACTAAGAGAAAGTATCGTTCAATCTATAAATGTTAATGCAGTTAAAACACTAGAAAAAATCGGTCTTGAAAAATCAAAAGAATATTTAAAAAGATTTGGTTTAATAAATGAAGAAAATGAGCTAGATGATACTTATGTTTCAAGATCAGAAAATGTAGATTATAATGATGAAAACTTATCAAGTATGGCTTTAGGTGGTATGACAAGAGGTATGACCAACTTAAAAATGACAGCAGCTTATGCTGCGATAGCAAATGATGGAAAATACCGTGAACCTATTTCATTTACAAAAGTAGTAGATTCAACAGGAAAAGTTATTTTAGAACCGGATCAAAAACAAAGAGAAGTTACTTCTAAAGAAAATGCTTTTATTATGAGAGATATTTTAAAAGGTGTACCAAATGTTATGGCTCCCGGAGCAAAACACCCAACAATAGAAGTTGCAGGTAAAACAGGTACAACAAGTGATATTAGAGACTCTTGGTTTATTGGATTTACACCATATTATACAATTGGAACCTGGATTGGATTTGATAATCAAAATATAGAACTTAATAAAAATGATTCTATGGCTGCTACTCTTTGGGGAAAAGTCAATAAAATAGTTCTAGAAGGAAAACCGGCTAAGAAATTCGATCCGCCATCTGAAAATATAATACAAAAATATGTTTCAATTAGATCCGGACTATTATTACCGTCAGGATCGGGAGGCGGAATATATGAATACTTTGTAAAAGGTACTGAGCCTACAAAATATGAACAATTATATTTTATATATTACAAAATTGATAAAAGAAATGGAAAATTGGCAAATACTTCAACAGCACAACAATATATAGAAAATAAAAAATTTTATATAAAACCAAGTGCTTATAAAGAAGGAAAAACCAATTATGCGCCTGGAGATTTTATCACTCCACCTCCTACAGAAGTATCTGAAATAATAGATAATGACAATTCACAAAATCCAACACAAGATAATAATTCAAATAATAATCCAAATACGAATAACAACAATAACAATAACAACAACAACAATAATAATAATAATAACGGAAATACCAATGACAACAATAATGAATAAAATAATTCACAAAAAAGAGTTGCAATTTAAAAATGCAACTCTTTTTTAATATACTTCGTCTATTATTCCTCCACCAACTACAATGTCATCCAAATAAAACACAGCTGATTGCCCCTTATTTGGTGCTCTTACCTGTTTTTCAAATTCAACAAATAACTCATTATTTTTATAGAATAATAGTCCCTTAGTTTCATTTTGACCATGTCTTACTTTTACACTAACTTCCAAAGGCTTTTCTAAAGTATCAAAAGGTATAAAATTTTCTTCCCTTATTTTTATTTTATCTTTATATAGTGCATCTTCATCCGATAATGTTACTGTATTATCTATTGCATTTATCTTAGATACAAATACTCTTTTACCCAATGCAATTCCAAGACCTTTTCTTTGACCAACAGTATAGTAAACTATACCTTTATGTTTCCCAAGTTTATTTCCATTTTCATCAACAAAATATCCTTCTTTTATCAATTCGGGATTCCTTTGTTTAATAAAAAGACCATGATCTCTATTTTGAACAAAACAAATTTCTTCACTATCTTTTTTTGAATAAGTCAAAATATTTTCATCTTTAGCAATTTGTCTTACTTTTTCCTTTTCTAAATCTGCAAGTGGAAATAAAGTCTTTGACAAAACTTCTTGACTTGTATTATATAAGAAATAAGTTTGATCTTTTTTAGAATCTTTTGCCCTTTTTAACAAATATCTATTATAATTTTTATCAAATTCAACTTTTGCATAATGTCCTGTAGAAATAAAATCCGCTTTTAAAGGTCTTATTTTATCTACAAAGCTATTAAATTTTATATATTTATTACAAGCAACACAAGGATTTGGTGTATAACCTAAAGAATATTCTCTAACAAAATTTTCAATTACTTTTCTATCAAATTCTTCCCTAAAGCTCATTGTATAATGCTTTACTCCCATTGCTTCTGCAACGATTTTTGCATCCATAACAGAAGATAAAGAACAACAGCCCTTTTCTTCATCATACAGATGTCCTTTAGGAACTAAATTCATAGTAACTCCAATTACTTCATATCCTTCTTTCAATAACAAATGGCAGGCAACACAACTGTCGACCCCGCCACTCATTCCTAAAATTACTCTTTTATTCAAAATTACCTCACTAATAACTGATAATTATTCCACCCTCATTTTCGTAAGTAGAAGATAATCCTCTTGCAGAAACAATCAAAATATCCTTAAAATTGTATCTTTCAACTATTTTATTCTTTATTTCTTTTGCTCTTTCCAAACAATTACAATGAGTTATTACCAATATTTTTTCTTCAATATTTGAACTATTTTCAGCTATTGCATCAATTAATTCACTATATGCTTTTTTTAAGCCTCTAACTTTCTTATAAATATCTATTTCACCATTAACACCTTGCATAACAGGCTTTATAGAAAAAGCAGAAGCAATCATAGCTTTTAATTTAGAAATTCTTCCATTTTTTATTAAATTATCAAGACTTTCCAAAACAAAAAATATATTCATTTCTGAAATGTATTTTGTTACATTATCAACAATTTCTTGGAACGTCATTTTTTTATCTATACATTCTTGAATTTTCAACGCAACTAAAGTTTCTCCAGAGGCAGCAGACTTAGTATCAAAAACATGAATTAATCTTTCTCCCTTTTCAAGTACCATTGTCTTTGCTAAACATGCATTAGAATATGTTGCACTCAATTTTCCAGATAAAGTTACACAAAAAACTTCTTTTGCCTCTTCAAATTTATCCATAAAAAGTTTAGGAGATGGAGCAGCTGTTTTTATAGAACTTGCATTTCTCATCGCTTCTATATATTTATCTACATCTAAATTTTCATCATCTAAATAATCAACATCATCTAGTTGTAATGTCAAAGGAACTAATTCGATATCTAGTTTGCTTTTCATTTCCTCTGTTAAATCACAACAACTATCAGCAACTATTAGTCTTTCTATCATACTATCCTAACCTCTCTTCAATAAATTTGGCAAGTTTTTTAGCTTCTACTTCCAATTCTTCTTGATTTTCTCCTTCAATCATAACTCTAACTAAAGGCTCTGTTCCGGAAGGTCTTATCAAAACTCTTCCATTTCCTGAAAATTTTTCTTCAATTTTATTTATTTCAGCTACTATTTCTTTATCTTGTGAATAAGCATTCCTATTTTCAAGCTTAACTTTTGCATTTACTAAAACTTGTGGATATGAAACCATAAGCTCATTAAAATAAGACAATTTATTTATACTACTTGCAACTAATTCACAAATCTTAAGAGCTGTAAAAGTTCCATCGCCGGTTGTACTGTCATTTAAGAAAATCACATGTCCTGATTGTTCAGCTCCTAAAATATAATTATGCTCAAGCATTTGTTCAAGGACAAATCTGTCACCAACTTTTGCAGCAACAAAATCAACATCTATTGAGTCTAAATATTTTTTTAGTCCAATATTGCTCATAACAGTTCCTACAACAGCATTATTTGTAAGTTCATCTTTTTCTTTATATGACTTAGCCATAGCAGCTAGAATATGATCTCCATCCATAATATTTCCCTTTTCATCAACAGCTAAACATCTATCAGCATCTCCATCAAAAGAAAATCCCATATCAACATCATTTTCCAAAACAGCTTTTCTTATTACTTCCATATTAGTACTACCACAATTTAAGTTAATATTCTTTCCATCAGGAGCAGTATTTAAAGAAATAACTTCCATTCCTAGCTCTTCAAATAACTTTCTTGCAATTTTATAGCTTGCTCCATTTCCAAAGTCTACAGCTATTTTTAAGTTTGAAAAATCAGCATCCACTCTTGATTTCAAATAATCCGCATAGATAGAAACAGCTTCTTTTTCTTCTGTAAAAATACCCTCTTGAATTTCTCCAAAATCAAAATTTTCATCATCTAAAATATTTTCAACTTTATATTCAATTTCATCTGAAAGTTTGAAGCCATCTTCGTTAAAAATCTTAATTCCATTATATTTAAAAGGATTATGAGAAGCAGAAATAACAGCTCCTCCAACCGCTTTAAAATACTTGATTAAATAAGCAACTGTAGGTGTTGGAGCAATTCCTATACTAACTACATTAAAACCCATTTCTAATAAACCTTTAGCTAAACTATTCTCAAGATTTTTTCCACTTTCTCTAGTATCTCTACCTATTATAAATAATTTTTCCTCTTTATCTTTTAGAATATACCCAACAGATTTCCCAAGTTTATAAGCCAGCCTATCAGTTAAATTTTCTCCATAGACTCCTCTCACTCCATCTGTTCCAAAATAATTACCCATCTTTTCTCCTGTTTAATTTTATAAATTTATTCGTAATTACATACATAATCACAATAATTATATCATAAAATTTTAAAAAAATCATTATTTGTAACAAAAAAACAGTGTGCCATTGTCAATCATTCTTACCCTCAAATTTAGTTAATACAAAAATACATTATATTTTTTAAATATCTTCTTTTATTTTAAATTGTGCCATTAATATACTTACTAATGTTATTCCAACTACAATTAGGTAAATTGATTTATTTTGTTCAAAGCCCAAAAGTCCATTTGGTATTAACATTGAAATCCAAAGATAAACTCTGTCTCCAAAATATACTCCCATAGCGAAAAATAATTGAAATATTCCCATACTCACATTTCTATCTTCCTTTTCAAAATATTGCATAGCCATTGAAATCAAACAAGTATAAGCAATTCCATATCCAAAACCGTTAAATACATATCCCAAAAATGCAGGAAGATAAGAGTTAGTTAATAAAATTATTATATAAAAAACTAAATTTGAACCCAGTCCTAAAACTAAAGTTTTTTCAATTCCAATTTTATTTGCAAAATAAGTTCCTGCGAGTACACTTGCAATAAGTTGCGGAAAAGCAAACAAAACATCAATATATGCCAAAAAAATCGGAGGCATATTTAAATTAACTTTCGCGTATGCAATCATATTTGCACCCGATGTTGAAACTAAAATTGCAATCAAACAAATGTATAAATATCCTTTAAATTCAAAAACTTTTTTAACTTTTTCAAAGCTAAATCTCTTTGCAGAATAAGAAACATCTCTGACAAAAAAAGTCAAAACAAATGCTACAATTGAAATGCTCGCAGAAAGTGCCCAAAGCAATTTAAAATTCTTATATGTACCATAAGTTGATAAATACTGAATAGGAGCTGCTATAAATTCTGCAAGAAGCGGTGCTATTGATAAAATAGATGCTGAAATTGCAGCTTTTTCTTTAGAAAAAGTCTCTGAAAATAAAACATTAAATACCGCAAGCATCGAAGCACATATTCCCATAGCTATTGATGAAAAATAAAGAGTATTATAACTTGGCTTTAAAACTACCATCAATGATGCCAATGTCAAAACAAAAAGTGCAATTTGAATAAATATTTTTTTTCTATTAAAAATATCGCTCAATATAAAAATAGGCAATCTTATAAAACAACTTATAAGCCCGTATGCTGAAGTTATCTGCGCAGCTAAAATAACTGAAAAGCCAAGCCCTCCTTCTTCCATAGGACTTATAGCATAGAGTTTCCTGTAAGCTCTTACAACTGTTATCCCACTCCAAAAAAGAACAAATAACCAAAATATAAGTTTTTGATTTCTGTCTAAATCATATTTTTTTGAAATAAAAAATATAATTATAAAAGTTAAAATTATCATAAAAATTGATGAATAAAGTTTATACATTTTTCACTCCTAATTCTTTGGCTTAACTGCCAAAATTTTACCACGTTTTATATACTTCTTTAAATCTAATTTATGTCCCCATTTTGCAAGGTATTCGTCAGTCAAGTCTTCTTCAATTATTGTGTAAAGTTCAAAGCCAACATTTTTCAAAATATTCTTTAACTTCTCCGAAGTTATCGAACCTGCAACTCAAGTTGCATGAAAAATCGGTTCGTCTTTAACCCAAGTAGGTAATTCATTAAACTGAACAATATCTGAAATTGAAATTCTTCCACCGGGTTTTAAAACTCTATATATTTCAGAATAAACTTTCTCTTTATCTTCACATAAATTTATTACACAATTTGAAATCACACAGTCAACTGTATCATTATCTACTTTTAAATCGTCTATATCAGACACTCTAAAATCTGTATTTAAAAATCCCTTTTTCCCTCTTATATAATTTGCCCTTTCAACCATCTCTGAAAGTCTATCAACACCAATCACAAGTCCTTCCTTCCCAACGATTTTACAGGCTTTAAAAACATCTATTCCTTTGCCACAGCCTAAATCTAAGACTATTTCTCCGGATTTTAAATTTGCATTTTCAATTGGATTTCCACAACCTAAACCTAGATTTGCTTCATTATCCAAGTCTTCTAAAGTGTATCCTAAACTTAGAGCAATTTTCTTTTCAATTTCCCTACTATCTTCACTTTCACTTAATCTATCTTTAACAGCAATATTTTTATATAAATTATCTATCACTTTTTTATTGTTACAACATTTCATAATAAGCCTCCATATAACTTAATTATTTTATCACAAAAAATAATAATAGTCTAATCATTCATTACTATAATTACCACGATATTTTACAACTTAACAATTTTATTTTTTAGAGTCAAATATAACTTGATTTTTTTCTCAATTACTTGTATTATATGGGTATAAGATATTTAGGAGGTGCAGTTATGGAAATAACAAAAGATATGTTAATTGGGGATATTATTCAAATCCATCCTGATGCAGTTGAAATTCTATTTAATTTTGGACTTTCTTGTGTTGGTTGTCCTGCAAGTCAAATGGAGACTCTCGAAGAAGCTACTATGGTTCATGGACTTAATTTAGATTTACTTCTTGATGTCTTAAATGAAAATAACACTTCAGTTTAGAACGAATACCTCACCTTTCACAGAAGTGTTCGGTGAGTAGTACATAAAAAAATCACGAGCTAATTAATAACTCGTGATTTTTTTTTATGTTTACTACAGATTTTAATTAAAGACTTTTTAATAATTCTTTTACAAATTCAAAAGTTCTTTGAGTAGAAGGAATATTTAATCTTTCAACAGGACTGTGAACATCTTTCATTGTAGGTCCTATTGATATCATTTCCATATCAGGGAATGTATCAACAAAAACTGCCGGTTCTAAAGCTGCGTGAACAACTTCAACTTTCATTTCATTTCCTGTTAAATTTTTATAAACTTCTAAAGCAGTATCTCTTAATTTTGAAACTTTTGCAAACTCCCAAGGCTTATAATAATCTTCTAAAGTATATTCTACTCCATTTTCTTCATAAACTTTTTTAACTATATTTGTATATTCTTCAAAAGTTTTAGGATTTGAACTTCTAAGTGAAAGTGTAAATTTAACAAAATTTCCTTCAAATTTAATCATGGCAAAATTGTCAGAACATTCAACGATTGATGGATATTCTTCCATCATTGAATACACTCCATGAGGGATTTTTCTAATTACATTTTCAATTTTTTCTTGACATCCATGACATAAAACTTCTTTTACATTTTCAACTTTTTCTATAGAAACTCTCATATCTTTATCAAGTGGATATTCACTAATTAATTTAGAAAAATCAATTTTAAATTCGTCAGCATCACTTGTAAAAACAACTTTTGCATCTCTAGGAATTGCATTATGTTTAGTCCCGCCTTCAATACTAACCAATCTGTAATCAGCAATTTCTTTTATCATATCCATTGCTCTTAGAGCAAATTTCAAAGAATTTCCTCTTTGTTGATGAATTTCCATTCCGGAGTGGCCTCCAATCATATTATTTACTGAAAGTACAAAAGTATTTTTCTTATCATTTTCTTCAAACTTAACTTTTAAAGATCCCTTAACATTATGGCCACCTGAACAGCCTGATAAAAGTACACCTTCTTCTTCAGCATCGATATTTAAAAGTTTTCTTCCGTTTAAAATCTCTCTCTTTACAGATCTTGCACCTGCCATAGTTCTTTCTTCGTCAGTAGTTACAAGTAATTCAAGTGCTGGATGTTTAGCTTCTTTATCTTCCAAAATGGCAAGTCCCATTGCAACTGCTATTCCATCATCAGCTCCTAGAGTTGTACCTTTAGTCTTAACCCAATCTCCATCCACAATAACAGGAATAGGATCAACTAAAAAATCATGTTCAACTCCGTCAGCCTTTTCTGCAACCATATCCATATGTCCTTGAATAACAACAGATTCGTGGTCTTCATAACCTTTATATGCAGGTTTTCTTATAACAATATTATTGCTTTCATCTTGAATAGTTTCTAATCCTAAAGACTTTCCAACACTGTATAAATAATCGCTAACTGCCTTTTCATTTCCAGATTCTCTTGGAATCTTAGTAAGCTCTTCAAAATAATAAAAAACTCTTTCAGGTTTTAAATTTTCTAACATAATTGCCTCCTATTTATTATATTCATCAAATTCTTCTATGCTGAAAATTATTTTTTCTCCATCATTTATCACCATTGCAGGAATGCCTATTGAGCCATTTTCCTTAGCAAAATCAAATGCGGGATTTTCTCTAAATTTTAAGAATTTTTTAAGATTTGCTAAATTTTCAGTAATATCTAAATACAAATACTTAACTTCTCTTTCATCAAGTGCCTTTTTCATAACAATACAATCAGGACACATACTTGATCCAAAAACAACTTTTTTCTTAACCATAATACCTCCTAAAATTCTAAAGACTTTTCAATAAAATCTTTTAGTTCTGAAATTTTTATTCTCTCTTGTTCCATAGTATCTCTAAATCTAACCGTTACACAATCATCTTCCAAAGTATCAAAATCGACAGTTATACAGAATGGAGTTCCAACTTCGTCTTGTCTTCTGTATCTCTTTCCAATACTTCCTGAAACATCTGTATCTATCATAAAATATTTTGAAAGTTCATCATAAATTTCATCAGATTTTTCTGACAATTTTTTAGTAAGTGGTAAAATTGCAGCCTTAAATGGGGCTAAAGCTGGATGAAGTCTTAAAACAGTTCTAACATCTCCTTCTCCTATCTCTTCTTCATCATAAGCATTACATAAGAATGCTAACGCAACTCTGTCCGCTCCAAGTGAAGGTTCAATACAATATGGAATGTATTTTTCATTTGTAACAGGGTCAATATATCTTAAATCTTCTCCGGAAACTTCAATATGTCTTGATAAGTCATAATCTGTTCTATCTGCAATTCCCCAAAGTTCTCCCCAACCAAATGGGAATAAAAATTCTATATCACAAGTAGCTTTACTGTAAAAACTCAATTCTTCTTGTTCATGGTCTCTAAGTCTTAAAGTTTCCTCATTCATTCCTAAAGACAATAACCAATTAAAAGAATAGTTTTTCCAATATTCATACCATTCTAAATCCTCTCCGGGTTTACAGAAAAATTCCAATTCCATTTGTTCAAATTCGCGAGTTCTAAAAGTAAAATTACCCGGAGTAATTTCATTTCTAAAAGACTTCCCAACTTGAGCAATACCAAAAGGAACTTTCTTTCTTGAAGTTCTGGCAATATTTTTGAAATTAACGAAAATACCTTGTGCAGTTTCAGGTCTTAAATAAATTTCAGATTTACTATCCTCAGTTACACCTTGAAAAGTTTTAAACATAAGATTAAATCTTCTAATACCAGTAAAATTTTGTTTTTTACAATTTGGGCAACAAATGTTTTTTTCTTTCATTAATTCTTCAACTTTTTCGTTTTCCCAACCATCAACATTTATATCTCCAAGGTTATTTTCAAAATAAAAATCTTCAATAAGTTTATCAGCTCTAAAACGGGATTTACATTCTTTACAGTCAATCAAAGGATCACTAAAACTTCCAACATGACCGGATGCAACCCAAACTTCCGGATTCATCAAAATTGCACTGTCAAGACCAACATTATATTTTGATTGTTGAACAAATTTTTTCCACCAAGCTTTTTTTACATTATTTTTAAATTCAACACCTAAGGGACCATAATCCCAAGTGTTTGCAAGTCCACCGTAAATTTCTGACCCTGGATAAATTATTCCCCTATTTTTACATAAAGAAACAACTTTTTCCATACTCTTTTCTGATTTCATAACATTCCTCCTAAATTTAAAAAACAAAAAGGTCATATCGCAAGGGACGATATGACCGTGGTTCCACCCTAATTATGTTAAAAAACATCTCTCTAAAAAATTTACTCCCGATTTCCCCATAATACAAAAATGTAATTTTGCACCAAACAACTACTCTCTAAAATTTTCATATTATTTTTTATCGTTCAACATAAGTATTAACAAAATAATTCTAACATATTTATATTTTAAAATCAATACTAATAAACTATAACTCTCATGCCTACATAAGAATTATTATAAATAGATCCCATTGATCCAGGATGAACATTTACACAACCATGTGATCCTCCCCATCTATAGTAACTACTATTTGAGAAAGCAGAACTTGGTTGCCAATTTGCGTCGTGAATTCCATATCCACCATGGAATGGCATCCAATATTGAACCCATGAAGCATATCCCGGACCTCTTAATATTCTTGAATATTCTTTTGAAAGTATTCTAAAATTTCCTGTTACAGTAGGACTTGAAGGTTTCCCACTTACAATACCGATTTTAGAAATTATTCTTCCATCTCTAACAAGCCATAATTTTTGATCACTTAAACTTATAACGATAAAATCGCCATTTACATGACAACTTCTTCCAGAATTTTTAACTCTCCAAACACCATCTGTAACATACCAATCAGAATCTGCTAAATCTACTTCTTCTCCATCTAAATAAGATTTTCCGCCGTAAAATCCATTTGCATACTTTCCATCAACAAAATATTTTTCTCCATTTTCATCTGTTGCATATCCTGTATGTTTTTTACCATTTTGGAAAAAATACCAATCATCTCCATCATCGTACCAACCATTTGCCGGATATTTATCTCCACTGTAAAAAATTCCGTTTATATAAGTATTGCCATCTGACTCTAAACCTTCCTTATATAACTTTCCGCCATATCTTCCATTAGCATATTTTCCTTTTACAAAATATCTCTGTCCATTTTCATCTGTTGCATATCCTGTATGTTTTTTACCTCCTTGAAAGAAATACCAATCATCTCCATCATCATACCAACCATTTGCAATTTTACCTGCTCCATAAAAAATGCCGTTTATATAAGTATGTGCATATTTACCACCTATAAAATACATTTCTCCGTTGCCATCTACGGCTTTCCCTGTATATTTTTTGCCATCTTTGAAGAAATACCAATTACTTCCATCATCATACCAACCATTTGCAGGTCTTATATTTCCATCGTAAAAAATTCCGTTTACATAAGTATTTCCATTTGATTCTAAACCATTTTTATATAATTTCCCGTTATATATTCCGTTGGCATATTTTCCTTTTACAAAATATCTCTTTCCATTTGCATCTACACCAAATCCGGTAAATTTTTTACCATCTTTGAAGAAATACCAGTCAGTTCCATCATCACACCACCAGTTGGCAATTTTACCTTCGCTATAAAAGATTCCATCTATATAAGTATTTGCATATTTTCCTTTTACAAAATACATTTCGCCATTGCCATCTACAGCTTTTCCGGTATATTTTTTACCGTCCTTAAAGAAATACCATGTATCTCCATCATCATACCAGCCATTTGCAGGTCTTATATTTCCATCGTAAAAAATGCCATTTACATATGTTCTACCTTTTGATTCTATTCCATTTTTGTATAACTTACCACCATATATTCCGTTAGCATATTTCCCATCTACAAAATATCTTTTTCCATTTGCATCTATACCATAGCCATTATGTTTTTTACCATTTTGAAAAAAATACCACGCATTCCCGTCGTCACACCACCAGTTGGCAATTTTACCTTTACTATAGAAGATTCCATCTATATAAGTATTTGCATATTTTCCTTTTATAAAATACATTTCGCCGTTACCATCTACAGCTTTTCCAGTATATTTTTTGCCGTCTTTGAAAAAATACCAGTCAGTTCCATCATCACACCACCAGTTGGCAATTTTACCTTCACTATAAAAGATTCCATCTATATAAGCATTTGCATATTTTCCTTTTACAAAATACATTTCGCCATTACCATCTACGGCTTTTCCGGTATATTTTTTGCCGTCTTTGAAGAAATACCATGCATCTCCATCATCGTACCATCCATCTGCCGGACTTATATTTTCGTCGTAAAAAATGCCATTTACATATATTCTGCCTTTTGATTCTATTCCATCTTTATATAACTTACCGCCATATATTCCGTTGGCATATTTTCCATCTACAAAATATCTTTTTCCATTTGCATCTATGCCATAGCCATTGTGTTTCTTCCCATTTTGGAAAAAATACCACGCTTCACCATCATTGAACCACCAATTGGCAATTTTTCCTTCGCTATAAAAAATTTCATCTACATAAGCATTTGCATATTTTCCGCTTATAAAATATCTTCTTCCATTTGCATCTACACCATATCCGTTATGTTTTTTACCATTTTGGAAAAAATACCAATCTTTTCCATCATCACACCACCAGTTAGCGATTTTACCATCTTTATAAAAAACTCCATCTATATAAGTATTTGCATATTTTCCTTTTACAAAGTACATTTCGCCATTTTCGTCTTTAGCTTTTCCGGTATATTTTTTACCATCTCTAAAGAAATACCAGTCTTTCCCGTCGTCATACCAACCATTTACCGGTTTTCCTTTACTATAAAAAATACCACCTACATAGCCATTAGCATATTTCCCATTTACAAAATATCTTTTTCCATTTCCATCTACACCATAACCATTATGTTTTTTACCATTTTGGAAAAAATACCAATTACTCCCATCATCATACCAGCCATTTGCCGGCTTGCCATCAGAACCGTAAAAAATTTCACCTACGTAAGCATTTGTTGAAATATCTCCATTTTTATATAGAGTTCCATTATAAACTCCATTAGCATATTTCCCATTTACAAAATACTTATTTTGATATTCTCCTGTAAATTTTTTACTATTTTGGAAAAAATATCTTTCATTTCCTTCTTCTTTCCAACCGTTAAAGCTTTCTGCAACAACAATACTTTTGTCTGTATACTTATTAAAAATTAATACATTAATCATAAGTAAAGATAAAATTAAAAAAGTTGTTGATAAAAATTTCTTTTTCATAAACCCTCCTTCACAAAACTTAAAATAAATAATTTAAAACTATAAAATTCATATACACACATTCATTGTAAATCCAATTAAATTTTAATCAAATTACTACAATTAAAGTATATATCATTTTTCATAAAAAGTCAATTAAATACAGATGTCTAAACCTCATTATTTTCACAAAAAAACTGTTATGATTTCACTCTTCATAACAGTTTTAAAATTACATTTTTCTAGTTTTATTTTTTTCTTTTAATACTTTTTTATTCTCTTCAGTAAGATAACTGAATCCTTCTCCTGAAACTTCACTCACTGTCGCGACATTTACAAATGCATTGTTATCAAATTCTTTTATAAAAGTCATAAGCTTTATATACTCCGGTCTTGTTAGGATTGTTTCTATCATAACTCTTTCACTTTTATTAAAACCGCCTTTTACTTCATAAAGTGTACTTCCTCTAACTATTACATTAAGTATATAGTCATTAATTCCTTCCCATTTTCTTGAGTTGATATAAACTTTAATTCTAGTCTTATATCCTGTAAGAACTTTATCTATAACCACTGCATTAAATAAAATACCTACTATTGCATACATTGCGGCATTAATTCCATAAGCAAAATAACCCATAACTACAACCGAAAAATCCGCAATAAAAACTCCTACACTTATATCTACATGTATATATTCATTTAAAATTTTTCCTACAATATCAGTTCCTCCTGTTGATGCATTTTGATTCAACGTCAAAGCTATCCCAATTGCAGTAACTCCAACTCCAACAATCATACTCATAAAAGGTGTATCAACTAAAGGTTTAATATTCGGAAACATTTTTTCAAACCCGATAAGTGAAACGGACACGACAATAGTAGCATATATACTCAGTCCACCAAATTCTGCACCTATAAGCAAGAACGCCAAGATAAATAAAATAATATTTATTCCAAGTTGGAATACCCCTACAGATATTTCCGGAAAAAATTTTGAAAGTGCTATTGAAAGTCCAGCTGTTCCTCCGATTGTCAAATTATATGGCACCATAAAAAAATAAACACCCGCAGAAACCACAATAGATGCTAATGTCGTAATCACAACTTTTTTTAACGTATTAGAATTCATATTCTCCCCTCCTATAACTTACCGTACAAGTATAACAAAACTTTTTAAAATTTACAACAACTAAATTACATAAGTATTGATTTTTTTATAAAAAAAGTTTACAATTACTTTATACTATATTTTTACATTGTGAATTAAAATTTTTAATGTAATATATGGTAATAAAAAATTTTACAAATTTTATTGTAAATTATCAAAATATTATCGGAGGCTTATATGATTAAACAAATTGAATTAAATTTAGAAACAATTGAATCCATGTTATATTTATGGACTGCTTTGGCAGAAAAAGAAAAAGTTGCCGAAAGCTTTTTTGTTGATGTGGCTAAACAATATCCTCTAAAAGCTATAATGAACAAAGATTTTAATGAAGAGTCAGTAAGAAAAGTTTTATCCGCTATTCAAAACAGAGAATTACTTTCCGGAGCCAGTAAGGAAGAAAAAAGATTTTGGAATAACAATATGTGGATGATGGAAGATCTTGAACTTCCAAAACTTATGGCAAAACCTATAAAAGTTTTGAATGTAAACCATCTTATTGACGAATTGAATAAAGAATTTCCAAATAACAATAAAGAAATTTTAAAAGTATATATCGCTCCTCTACATATGGATGATTACTATATAGTTGACGGAAATTTAATTATCAACTTCTTTAGAATAATGTTACCGGATGGAGAAAATGCATTCATTGACGGACAGCCTATTGACGAATATATCCATGATAAATTAAAAGAAGTTCTAAAATAATACTTAAATATTAAAAATCAAATTTTTAAATTCAGCAATTAAGGTTGGGGATAACAATCCTCAGCCTTTTAATTTGTAAAAATAAAAAATTATACTTACTTAGAAATATCTAAATACAAAAACAGTTGCAACCTAAAAAGATATATTTAATAACATTAATTTTAATATTTAATTTACAAAA